>OGME01000033.1_pt1 | contig 134524 bp, 104 predicted proteins | sample 1572981 | NCBI WGS metagenome assembly OGME01 (sample SAMEA2581902, study PRJEB24529) | metagenome | biome: Human gut stool | place: China | collected 2011
TCATTCTATAGAAAATTTGAATAATGATGAAGAATATTTGAAAATAAATGATACATTAGAAGACATATTAAAAAAGTATGAAATATTAGCAAATCAAAAGAAAATAACTGTCAATAATTATATATTAGATGAGAATATTTATATAGGAAAAACAGCTTTAAAGATTATTCTATCTAATTTGATTAGTAATGCGGTAAAATATACTGATGTAAATGGGGTAATTAATATTGGGATAGTTAATGATTGGTTATATATAGAGAATACATACGGTAACAATAAAATTTCGAATATGGATAAAATATTTGATGTTAAATTTGATTTAAATAAGGAAAATAGTAATGGATTAGGTTTATATATTGTAAGTAATATTCTGAATAATTACAATATGGAATATAAAGCATTGCAGGATGAAGAATTTTTTATCTTTAAAATTAAAATATTTTCTTAAACAACATATAATTTTGCAATACTTATTGAAACTGTATCGGGAATGGCTCCTTGATAAACCGTTACAAATTCAAAGCAAAATCTTTCAAACATTGATGAACTTTGACATAATTCCAAATTGTGATAGTCAATATCTTGCAATAAAATATTATTCGCCCATTTATTTTTATGCAAATAAGTGGTTATTTAGTGAGGAACTTACTGAGGAAAATAAAATAGCTTTTCGCGAAGCTGCATACAAACATATTCAAATATTTTTTACGGAAATGGGAGAAAATAAATAATGGCAAATATAATTATAACAGGAGCAAATGAAGGTATCGGATACTATATGATAAAAAAATTACTTGCTGATGGAAATAGGGTATCCGTTCTAGATATTGAAACTCAAAATCTTGAAATCCTAAAAAATAAGTACAATAGCAATTTTATTTTTTATAAGGTTGACTTGAGAAATAATGAAGAGGTAAAAATGGCAGTAGATAAAACAGCTAAAGAGTTTGGTATTATTGATATTGCTGTACATAATGCATGTAAATGCACTTTTAAAAGTGAAATTGAAACAGATTTTGATACCTATAAAGATGTTTTTGATGTAAATTATTTTGGTGCATTGCGTTTTGTTAAGAGTATAATTCCGTATATGACAGCTAAGAAGAAGGGCAAGGTCATTTTTACAAGTTCAGGTGTAGGTGTAACAGGTTTTATGAATATTTCACCGTATAGTTCAACAAAGGGAGCTTTAGAAGCATTGGCTAAATGTCTTCGTATTGAATATGCAAAGGATAATATTACTTTTCATATTATGCATCCACCCCTTACACAAACAAAATCGGCTTCTCCATTACCGGTGCCTAATGAATTTAAGGCATCTCCAGAAAAAGTTGGTTATGGTCTTGCGAAACATATTAATTCAAAGAGATACATAATCTGCCATAGTTTCAATCAGAAAATCCAAACAATGGGGTGCTATGTATTCCCTATAAAAATGGGTACTTTACTTTCAAAAATGACAGCCAATGTAGATAAGTAAATAATAGGATTATGTTGATAAAAAGTATGAAAAGAATAAATTCAGCGGGGGCAGAAAGTGCCCCCACTTTCACTATTTGGGGGCGAAAAGCGCCCCACATATAATAAACAAAGGGTTCAAGGGAAAAGTTACTTGCTAGAACAGCATTTGGATGGAGACATCTCTAATGCGTATCTAGCCGTCAACCTAAGAAGTATCAAGGCAGCCAAAACAGCAGATTAATCATGCAACATTTCCTACTGGTTAATCACCATGTCATTTTCATTTTGTGTTATAATGTGTTATCAGATTTTTTGCCCTTGTATTTGCCCTTATCAGAGTTCGTAAACACTGGTGGGACGATTCATGCGGAAACTGAATTTGATAATATATATTACATTAGTATTTTAAGGAGAATGTATGGAAGGTGAAAGAAAAACATTGACACAGCTATCTGTGCCAATATGCCTGGAAACTTTATTTTATATGCTTTCAGGTATGGTTGATACACTGATGTTATCATCAGTAAGTGATCAGGCTGTGGGGGCTGTTGGAACAGCAAATACATATATAGGTGTTTTTATTATCATGTTCGGGGTAATATCATCCGGTATGGTAGCAGTTATGTCACAAAATATTGGAGCTGGAAAACCTGGAATTGCATATCAGGCCAGACAGCTTGGACTTGTATTTAATGCACTGACAGGTATCCTGATGTCTTTTATTCTTGCTGCTTTTTCTGGGTGGATACTTAAGATAGTGAGTATTGCCCCTGCTTTACTTGAGCCGGCTGAAACATACCTTAAAATTGTTGGAGGTGCAAGTTTTTTAAATGCGCTTATTCCAATTTTTTCGAGTTATTTAAGAGTGTTTGGTTATACAAAACATTCCTTAATAGGGACAGTTGTTGGTAATGTAATTAATATTATATTGAATTCGGTATTCTTGTTTGTGTTTAACTGGGGAGTAATGGGAGTTGCTGCTGCAACAGTTTTTTCAAAGGTTGTGAATCTTATTATTGTAGCAGCAATGGGAGCTGTACTTATAAAAGCAAAGCAAAGTCCTGAGCGCGCACAACCACGAAAGATACTTGCACAGATTGTTAAAATCGGTTTTCCTTCGGCATTCGAAACAGCACTTTATAATGTAGCAATGACATTTATAGTATGTTTTATGAACCATATGGATACGGATGGAATGAATGTTACAGCTCGTTCGTATGCTATGCAGATAGCCAATTTTTCATATTGTGTGGGAGCTGCGCTTGCACAGGCAAATGCCATTATGACGGGCTGGAGAATCGGGGCAAAGAAGTATGAGGAATGTGACAGGGGTACGCGAAAAGCTGTGATATATGGTCTTGTAACAGCAACGTGCTTTTCTGTGACATTTGCAATTACCGGACGTTTTATCGTTCATATATTTACGAATGATATACAGATGATTGAGCTTGTAGTAAAACTGTTGGTAGTAGATATATTTCTTGAATTTGGAAGAGTGACAAATCTTGTATATGGTCAGGCATTAAAAACAAGTGGAGATGCTATTTTCCCTGTTATAATGGGTGCAATATTTATGTATCTGTTTGCAGTTGGTGGAACATATTTTCTTGGAATACATATGGGGCTGCTTGCGGTAGGGGCATATATTGCCATGGCAGGTGACGAGTGTGCGAGAGCAGTTGGAATGGTGCTTAGATGGAAAAGTGGAAAATGGAAAACTAAGAGTCTTGTAGAATAGAAGAGAATATGTCTCTTCGTGTGGAGAGGCAGTTAGAGGATAAATTGGAATTTACTGTTGAAAGGATTAAACAATGCCAAGTTACATAATGGATTTAAGAAAGTTTGTAGGACACAGGACACTGATGCAGTGCACCGCAAGCATAATAATAGTGAATGAAAAGAACCAGATTCTTTTAGGAAAGCGTACAGATAATCACAAATGGGGATATGCCGGGGGTTCTATTGAACTTGACGAGAAAGTGGAGGATTGTGCAAGAAGAGAGCTGTTTGAGGAGACAGGTCTTATTGCAGATGAGATAGAATTTTTTATGGTGAATTCCGGTCCGGAGGTGCATTATGTGTATCCTAATGGTGATGAAGTGTCTAATATTGAGATTATATATGTGTGCAGAAAATACCATGGAGAATTAAAGAGACAGGAAGAAGAAATTGAAGAACTGAAGTTTTTTAATATTGCCGAGGTTGAACTGGATAACATTTCACCACCGATAAGACCAGTGGTGAAACGGTTTATAGAACAGAATTCTTAGCAAATGCTGTGCAGATGAAATGCATTTTTTCTGAATTCAATAAGCCCTTCATCACGCATTTTTCCAAGTTCCTTGGAAAGTGCTGAACGGTCAACATTAAGATAATCGGCAAGCTGCTGGCGGTCGAATGGAATTACGAATTCCTGACTGCCAGCTTTTCTTGACTCATTGGACAGATATATAAGAAGCCTTTCTCGGATTGTCTTAGGTGATGTGCAGAATATCCGGTTAGACAGGGTGAGATTCTTCTGAATGGAAATGTGCAGCAGATTGTTAAGGATTGTATCTTTGCAGTGCGTATTTTCAAATTGTGAACTCATCAATTTATCTATATCAAGAAAAAGAATCACACTTGTTTCAGAAGCGACCGCATCTACCATGAGCGGTTCGCCAGTCAGAGCATATGTTTCAGCGAATACATGTCCCGTAGAAATATTGCTCATAATAGCTTTGTTGCCCCACAAATCTATATATTCAATAGTTACCTGACCAGATGCAACAATTCCAATTTCGTGAACGCTGTCTGTTACATGATATATAAACGAATTTTTGTGGAATTTTCTGGCACGCAGAAATCCGGCTGTGGTCATTTCTGATATTTCAGATTCGGTGATATCTTTAAATATTGGTGATTTGATAATTGCCATAAGTTCTCCTTATACTGCCACGGTAAAATCCAATTTTCTGACTTAAAGTACATTTTTAATAAATTATCAAAAATGTGGTTAAAACAACATATTTATTATGCTCATTATATTATTCTTTAATCACGAAATCAATGAGAACACAGGAGGATTAAGTGATGATAAGAAGAGTTATTCATATTGATGAGGATAAATGTAATGGATGCGGAGCATGCGTGACAGCATGTCATGAGGGGGCAATCGGATTGGTTGATGGAAAGGCAAGACTTATGAGAGACGACTACTGTGATGGCCTTGGTGATTGCCTGCCACAGTGTCCTACAGGGGCAATTTCATTTGTAGAAAGAGAAGCGGCAGCATATGATGAAGCTGCGGTTCTTGCCAATAAAGCTGCAAAGGAGCAGGCAGCAGCACATAAACCACATTTTTCAGGATGCCCTGGAAGCATGATGAGACAGTTTAACAGGAATAATCAGGAAAATGCATCCCCGGTTGCACCAGAATCCCAGCTTGCACAATGGCCATGTCAGATTAAGCTTGTGCCGGTTAATGCACCATACTTTGACGGAGCAAAGCTTTTAATCGCGGCGGATTGTACAGCATATGCATATGCCAATATGCATCAGGATTTCATGAAGGGAAGGATTACTATTATCGGCTGTCCGAAGCTTGATGATGTTGATTACAGCGAAAAGCTTACACAGATAATAAGTAACAATAATATTCAGAGCGTTACTATTGTTCGAATGGAAGTTCCATGCTGCGGAGGACTTGAATATGCTGCAAAGACAGCATTACAGAACAGTGGAAAATTCATTCCATGGCAGGTTGTGACGATTTCAACTGATGGGAAAATCTTAGATTAAAAAATATTAGAAATAACACTAAAATATTGCCAACACATGAATTTTGAATTATAGTATTAATGCTTTATAAAATTCTTATAAATATTTGGAGGACTTATGAAAAAAATAAAAGCGCTTATGCCGGAAGCATATGACTTTAATGGAAAGCTTCCGCTAAAACAGGCAATACCGCTTGGACTTCAGCATGTAATGGCAATGTTTGTAGGTAATCTTACACCGCTGCTTATTATTACAGGTGCATGTGGAATTGGGGCAGGAAGTGAATATGCTTCTATCCAGGTTGCACTTTTACAGAATGCAATGATTATTGCAGGTATTGTAACACTTATTCAGTTATTTTCAATTGGACCTGTTGGTGGCAAGGTACCTATTATTATGGGTACAAGCTCAGGATTTATTGGAGTATTCAGCAGTGTTACCAAGATTATGGGTGGTGGAATATTAGCTTATGGTGCAATTATGGGAGCATCTATTATAGGTGGTCTTTTTGAGACTGTACTTGGAGCATTTATTAAACCATTAAGAAAATTCTTCCCATCAGTAGTAACAGGAACAGTAGTTCTTTCAATTGGATTGTCGCTCATCTCAGTAGGTATCAATTCATTTGGAGGTGGAAGCTCTGCTAAGGATTTTGGTTCGTTGGAAAATCTTTTCTTAGCATTTGTTGTGCTTGTAGTTATATTATTTGTTAAGCACTGGACTAAGGGATATCTTAGTTCATCTGCAATTCTTGTTGGAATTATTGTGGGTTATATTGTAGCAATTATTATGGGACTGGTTCTTCCACATACAGCAGTTACAGCTGATGGAGTTGAGTATACTAAATCATGGGTGCTTAACTGGAACAAGGTAGCAGAGGCTAAATGGATTGCAATTCCAAAGTTTATGCCAGTTAAGCCTGTGTTTGATTTAAGAGCAATACTTCCTGTACTTGTAATGTTTGTTGTAACAGCAGTAGAGACTGTTGGTGATATTTCAGGCGTTATGGAAGGTGGAATGGGAAGAGAGGCAACAGATAAGGAGCTTTCTGGAGGCGTAATGTGTGATGGTCTTGGTTCAACACTCGCAGCAATGTTCGGTGTGCTTCCTAATACATCATTCAGCCAGAATGTAGGACTTGTTGCAATGACTAAGGTTGTTAACAGAGTTGCACTTGCATCAGGTGCGGTATTCCTTATATTATGCGGACTTATACCTAAGCTTGGAGCACTTATATCAATCATGCCACAGTCAGTACTTGGTGGTGCAGCAGTTATGATGTTCTCATCAATCATAGTAAGTGGTATCCAGCTTATTACTAAAGAGCCGCTTGATGCAAGAAGACTTTCAATTGTTTCAGTTGCACTTGGTGTAGGTTACGGAATGGGTGTAAGCCCTGCAATTCTTGAACATACACCACAGGCAGTACAGCTTATGTTTGGTGAGTCAGGTATTGTACCTGCAGCATTTGTGGCAATATTACTTAATGTGATACTTCCTAAGAGCAAACCGGCTAATGAAGAAACTTCAAAAGACGAGTAATATCGTCTGGAGTATCGATATCATATAGTTCATATTCATCCCGTACAGGAACTAATACAACCTGTGCGGGATATTTTTTTGTTAAGAACCCGCCGCCTTTTTTCTCAGGAAGGTTTAGAAGCTCATCGTAATATTTTGCAGGAAATATACATGGAGAACCAGCATTTTCCTTGTAGGAAAGTCTGCATATCTTATCATCATAATAAAGAAATGTAAGACACAGAAGCTGCAGGCTTGTCCTTGTAATAAGCGGCTGGTCTGATGGCAGGAAAAGGATTCCCTGAGGCTGCAGATTACCTGAAGAAGCGTTATCTGATAGAATTCTGGTAACTCCAAGCCGGACCATTTCATTTCTGTATGGCATGTCGTGTCGGAGAAAATGTATATTCTTATCTTCACATATATGAACCACTTCATCATGTCGAGTTACTACAAGTGTCTCACCAAAGCAAGCAAAATGGCTTATAGATACTGCATTTTCAAAAAGAGAGCGTCCGTTAAAGTCTGCTATCAGTTTATTAGAGCCGAATCGTTTTGACATACCGGAAGCCATAATAATGCATGAAAGCGTTTCAAATGTGCTGTCAATATCAATAACAAGAACATCTTTCCTGTTATTGATTCTGTTTAGAAATTCTGTGGATTGTTTTCTGATTACAGCTAAAACATGTGAATTATCAAGCAGTTTTTCAACAGCCTTCTGAAATGGGATGCAAGAGCTTTCAAGATAACCAAGCTCATCAATAACAAATAACCTTTCAGGAGTTGTATCAAGATGTGTATCAATGGCAGGAATTGCACAATTAATAAATCCATCTTCAATAATTTTCATATTATTGCCTTTAGATGCAGGATTAATTCCAGATGTCCGGGGTACACCAATTACGAATTCTTTATTGTCAGCAACCAGATTAGATTTAATGACAACCTGTGGTGTATCCGTTCTATGACTCTGTAACAGATTGAAAGAATCGGACATATGTTTTAACATATTATTAACAAGATGAGATTTTCCACTGCCGCGGCTTCCTGTTATAAAAATGTGTTTTCTGCCGGTCATCCTGAAAAATGTAATTACGGCTTCTGCGTCCAAATAACAATTATTCATAAATCCCCCTATTACAAAGCAAGAACTATTCTGTGTACATTTCCCTTGGTATCAGTACATTCAGTAACATTGATATTATCATATATAAGAGACATTTTCTCATTGATTTCTGAAAGACTGGCTGCATGTACATCAATATCTGAAACAATTTTTCCATCTTTCATAAGAAGAATCCTGTCGCAGTACTCAAGTGCCAGTTCCGGACTGTGTATACACATGAGAGCACATTTGTTATCAGAAATGATATTACGGATATGTTTCATAAGCATATGGCGGTTAGAAAAATCAAGCGCACTGTCAGGCTCATCAAGAAGCAGAAGCGCCGAATCTTCTATAAGTGTGCGTGCAAGTATGCATAACTGCTTCTGGCCTTCGCTTAATGTGAGAAAGTCTGTATCATATAATCCGGCAAGGCCAACAGAATCGATAGCCTTATCAGCACGATGTCTCATGTTGGAATTGTATGATTCAAGCATGTGAAGCTGTGGATTAAAGCCAAGCAGACAGACATCTCTTACAGTCATACTTACGCTTATTCCATTTCTTTGTGGAATGTAGCTTATCATGCCGGCTCTTTTTCTGACAGACATACTTTCAAGCTGGAGTTCACCAAGCATGCATTTTCCACTATGTTTAACAAGATTCATGACAGCTCTTATAAGTGAGGTTTTACCACAGCCGTTATTGCCGATAATTGCTGTAAGCTGTCCAGGCTGAATGTCAAAGCTTACATTCTGTACAGCACATTTGCTTCCATAATATACTGATACATCTGAAACATATAATTCAGGATTGAATAAATCGGACATTATGCAACCTCCTTTTTGTTAGCTTTGATAAGCAGGATTATAAGCAGCGGTGCACCAAGGAGTGATGTAAATATGCTTACAGGAAGTTCTGATGAGGATACACTTCTTGCAAATATATCAGCAAATGTCATGATTATGGCACCAGCCAATCCGCTTGATATGTATGTGAATCTGTCATTGCGTCTTGTGAGTAATCTGGCAATGTGAGGTGCAATAAGTCCAATAAAGCTGATAAGTCCTGTTACACATATAATTGATGATACGATTAATGTTGCAATCATTAATATGATAAAACGCAGAACTGTGACGTTGACACCAAGAGCGGCAGCTTCATCCTCATTTATCGAGAGAATGAGAATCTGTCTGTATAATAAAGTCATGATTATAAAGCCTGCACATGTTACAAAGAAAGGAATAGCAAGGCTGTCCTTTGAAACACCGTTAAGGCTTCCCATGATCCAGTATTCAATAGAAGCAAGCTGTTTTTCAGGATCTGCAGCAAGTTTGAGAAACATAAGAATTGTCTGTGCTACAGAATGAATGGCAATACCAGCAAGTACAATTGTGTAACTGTTTCTGCCGGGAACAAGATAAGCCACAAGTAATGTGATTATAAGGGCAATTATTCCTCCGGCAAATGCGGATATTGATACAACAGGGGTTAAAGACGAAACCGCAACTATAGCAAAAGCTGCGCCGGCACTTGCACCGGAAGAAACACCGACAACATCAGGTGATGCCAGTGGATTTTTAAATATCATCTGATATACATAACCAGATATTGAAAGGCCAAAGCCTCCGATAATACCCATAATGGCGCGTGGAAGTCTTAGTCTTTTAAAGACCATAATTGACATAGTGTCCTCTGACAGCAGTCCTTTTAATGTGAGTGGATACTGTCCGGTAAGAACTGACCATGTAAACACTGCTATAAGAAGCAGTGTCCACATGACAGATAATAGTATAATTTTGTTCCGGTAATTATTAATATTCTTGAACATAAATCATCCTTAATTATTTTGCAGGTGTAAATCCATAAAAGCTTTCATAGAATTTAGTTACACAAGTCTCATAGAAATCTTTAGTTACCTTTTCCGGGTGAAGAACAGAAGCAATGTATATACTTCCAAGGAAGCTTCCAGGAACTGGAGAATCCCATGCTTCAATATCATTAGGAAGCTTTACTACATTTTTGTTCTTAACAGCATTGCAGCCGGCAAGATTAGCATCATTTAAGATATCTTCGACTGTATATGTTGCATCAGCAGCGATAACGATGTAATCAGGGTTCCATGCAAGAATCTGCTCGTAAGAAACATTTGCCCAGTAGGTATCTGTAAGTTCAGAAGCAACATTTTTACCACCTGCGTTAGTAAGCAGAGTATTTTGATACATCTTGCTTCCGGCAGTTGAGAGAACAGAGCTGTTACCTGCAAGGTATACAGATGGTGTATTTTCGCCAGAAACATTAGTCTTGTTATCAGCTAAAAATGTCTTAATTGAATTATTAAGTGCTTCAGCACGACCGACATTGTTAGTAATCTTTCCAACAAGAGTTATACATTCCTCTAAAAGTGACTGGTCTTCTGGATTCACAACAACAGCCTTGATTCCAAGACTTTCAAGAGTATCAGCTGTTTTCTTTAATTTCATTGGAAGAAATACAACATCAGGTGCAGCAGCTACACATGCTTCTGTGTTGAATTCCTTGGCTGTTCCCATGTTAGGAAGGCTCACGATTGCTGGAGCTGCAAGCTTGTAAATATTTCTTGTGTTAGCCTTGGCTTCGATTCCAACGAGTTTATCTTGTAATCCAAGTGCAAGAAGAAGGCTTGTTGAAATGTAGTAAGATGATGCAATCTTTTCCGGAGCCTTTTCAAATGTTACGGTTCTTCCAGCCTGGTCGGTAACAGTAATAGGATAGCTTACGCCAATTTCATTAAACTGTGACATTATGTCAAATGCTGAAGTAGTTTCTTCTTCTGTGCCCTTATCTGAAGTTGTAGAATTGCCGCATGCTGATAATGAAAAAAGCATGAGCATTGCTAAAAAGAGGGCGGTAAATCTTTTAAAATTCTTCATGTTAAAATCCTTTCTGCGAATTGGTTTGTGGAGATGTATTAGAACGGACGCCTCAAAAAATTGTTAAATCCAACGCAGGACACGCTTTCGCTGCTTGTCGCTCGCAGCGGTACTAGGTTCGCGGGAATTTGTTGTCACTTCGTGCCAACTATTCCCACTTACCAAGTACCGGCGGCTCCAAAGCGTCCTGCGTTGGATTTAACAATTTTTTGTAGCTGTTGTTCTAAATATCTCATAAAACAATTCTCATAAATTATATTAGCAAATGGATTTTATCAGATTGACAAGGGTTTTACAAGCCGTTATATTTATATAAGGAAAGAGAATGAGATTATTTATCGATTTCTTGGTGAGTAAAGAATTTAGTAGTGAAGGATGACAGACAGGTTGTGGCGGGCACAGACCCGATGCCAGCAGGCGAGGGCTCGATTTGCAGCGTGCTGTGTGGGAGTTATGTCGTCATGTGCTTAAAGGTGTGTGCAGAAAATCTCGTCCAAGCGTAGCGCGTTTGATTTTCTGCACACTAATAGGCTTTGCAGATGGCGGCATCTACTCCCACTAAGCTAAGCTGCCATGAGAGCCATCACCTGCAGGTAACGGGTCTGCGCCCGCCACAACCGTCCGTTGTTCATATCACTAATAAACAGATTGGAGTTTTTATGCTTACTATACAGAATTATAAGAAAGTAGAAAGCCTTGAAGAAGCCTATGAGCTTAATCAGAAGAAAGCTAACCGCATTGTCGGCGGCATGATGTGGATGCGTATGGGCGACAACAGAATGAATACGGCTATTGATATGTCAGGGCTTGGACTTGATAAGATTGAAGAATCAGATGAAGAATTTAAGATTGGCTGTATGACTACTTTAAGACAGTTAGAAGTTCATGAGGGTTTTAATGAATATACAGATGGCTGTGCCAAGGAGGCTTTAAGGCATATTGTAGGTGTGCAGTTCAGGAATCTTGCAACTGTTGGTGGAAGCATATATGGAAGATATGGATTTTCTGATGTGCTTACGCTTTTAATTGGACTGGATTCTTATGTAGAATTATACAAGGGAGGCATTGTTCCATTAACTGAGTATGCTGACCGTAATTATGACAGAGACATTGTTGTTAATATTATTGTTAAGAAAAGACCAGTGAATATGTTTTATGAAGCTGTGAGAATAACAGAAACAGATCTGCCGGTGCTTACATGTGCAGGAGTAAAGTTTAAAGATACTGGAGTCTGCAATATCTGCATAGGTGCAAGACCGGGAAGAGCAATTGTTGTTAAAGATACAGAAGGAATACTTGCAGGCGGTATTAATGAGAAGTCAGTAGAAGAATTCAGTACATTTGTTAAGACAAATGTGCCTACAGCAGGCAATATGAGAGGAAGTGCTGAGTATAGAAGCCATCTTGCAGGCGTTCTTGCAGGCAGGGCACTTCAGAATATTAACAGAGATTAATTGGTGATTACGGATTGGAGAATATATGTTAGTTGATATTAAGTTGAATGGGAAATCTGTCAAAGCAGATATTACGGCAGATATGACACTCTATGAATTCGTGAGAGAGCATGGCTGTTACAGTGTAAAATGTGGCTGTGAAACATCTAACTGTGGCTTATGTACAGTATTTCTTAATGATAAGCCTGTCCTTTCATGTTCAGTTCTTGCAGCAAGAGCAGACAAATGCAGTGTTACAACACTCGAAGGATTACAGGGGGAGGCGTCTGAATTTGTCACATTTATAGCAGACCAGGGAGCAGAGCAGTGCGGATTCTGTAATCCGGGATTTGTTATGAATGCATTGGCACTTTTCAGAGAGAATCCTTATCCTGATGAAGAGGAGATAAAGGAGTTCCTTTCAGGAAATCTGTGCAGATGTTCAGGTTATGAGGGACAGTTAAGAGGAATTATGAATTTCCTTGAGGCAAAGAAAGCAAAGGAGGCTGAATAAATGAAGTCGGTTAATAAAGCTATCAGAAAGAAAGATGCGATGGAACTGCTTCTTGGAAAGCCGGTGTATACAGATGATATTGCACCTAAGGACTGCCTTGTTGTAAAGCTTCTGCGCTCACCATATGCCAACGCATTTGTAAAGAATATTAATACGGATATTGCGATGAAGGTGCCGGGAATTGAGGCAATATTTACATATAAAGATGTTGACCAGAATATGAAAAGATTCACATGTGCAGGTCAGACTTATCCTGAGCCAAGTCCTTATGACAGGCTTATTCTTGATAAGCATGTAAGATTCATAGGCGACCCGGTTGCCATTGTTGCAGGTGCTGATGAACGCTGTGTTGATAAGGCAATGAAGCTTATTAAGACAGAATATGAAGTGCTTGAACCATTGCTTGATTTCACTAAGGCAAAGGATAATGAGATTCTTGTACACCCGGAGGATAACTGGGAGGCATTATGTCCGGTTGGAGCTGATAATAAAAGAAATCTGTGCGCGCATGATGAGAGCGGCGACGGAGATATCGATAAAGTGTTAGATGAGTGTGATATTGTGATTGACAGGACATATCATACTAAGGCATGCCAGCAGAGCATGATGGAGACTTTCAGAACTTTCTGTACAATAGATACTTATGGAAGACTTCATGTCGTAAGTTCTACACAGATAGTATTCCATTGCAGGAGAATTATCTCACATGCACTTGGAATATCGCCATCTAAGATAAGAGTTACCAAGCCAAGAATCGGAGGCGGATTTGGAGCAAAGCAGACATCTGTGTCAGAGATATATCCTGCATTTGTTACATGGAAGACCAAGAAACCGTCTAAGATTATATTTTCAAGGGAAGAAACACAGTCAGCTTCATCACCAAGACATGAGATGCAGATGCATGTAAGACTTGGTGCAACTAAGGATGGTATTGTAAAAGGAATTGATTTATACACATTATCTAATACAGGCGCATATGGCGAGCATGGTCCTACAACAGTAGGCCTTTCTGGACACAAGTCAATTCCATTATATGGAAAGGCAGAGGCGTTCCGTTTTGTAAGTGATGTTGTATATACTAATATAATGTCAGCGGGTGCTTACAGAGGTTATGGTGCGACACAGGGACTTTTTGCAGTCGAGTCAGCTGTAAATGAACTGGCAGACAGACTTCATATGGATCCGTTTGAAATCAGATTTAAGAACATAGTAAAAGAGGGCGATGTAATGCCTGCTTACTATGGACAGGTTAATACAAGCTGTGCACTTGACAGATGTCTTGTAAAGGTCAAAGAGATGATTAAATGGGATGAGAAATATCCTATGAGAAAGATTTCTGATACTAAGGCACGTTTTGTCGGAATGGGCATGGCAATGCAGGGTTCAGGCATATCAGGGGTTGATGTCGGCAGTGCGACACTAAAGCTTAATGATGAAGGTGTATATACTATGAACATCGGAGCTGCTGATATGGGAACAGGCTGTGATACAATACTTGCACAGATTGCAGCAGAGGTTCTTGAATGCAGCACAGATGATATAAGTGTATTTGGTGCAGATACTGACATATCACCTTATGACTCAGGTTCTTACGCATCAAGTACAACATATGTAACAGGTAAGGCTGTTGAAAAATGTGCATTAGAGCTTAGAGACAGAATCGAAAAGCTTGGTGCTAAGATGTTAGGCTGCGAGAAATGTGATGTCACATTTGACGGAAAGAAAGTAATATGTGAATCAGGTGAGAATAAGGATAAATGTGTAACTCTGGCCGATATATCAACAGCATCCATGTGTGGTAATGATATAGCACTTTCAGTTACCAATACACATACATCACCTATTTCACCACCACCATTCATGGTTGGAGCAGCGGAGGTCGAGGTTGACCTTCTCACAGGTGAGAGCCGTGTTGTTGAATATGACGCATGTGTTGATTGTGGAACACCTGTTAATCCTAACCTTGCAAGAGTACAGGCAGAGGGCGGTATCTTACAGGGAATCGGAATGACAATGTCAGAGAATATCACATATTCAGATAAAGGCAAGCTGTATGAGAACTCATTTTTACAGTACAAGATTCCATCAAGAATGGATATCGGACATATTAATGTTGAGTTTGAGAGCAGTTACGAGAATGCAGGTCCTTTTGGTGCGAAATCAATTGGAGAGGTTGTAATTAATACACCGCTTCCTGCAATTACAGATGCATTAAGCCATGTGGCAGGAAAGAGATTTTACGAGCTTCCTATAACTCCTGACCAGATTGCAATGGCAGGTGTAAAAGATAATTAAAATTGATTGACCATAGAGCCTTGTAATGTTAGAATAATTTCTTATAATATGACAGATAATTTACTTACGAAAGGAATCATTACTATGAATTTTCTTGAAGAAAGAATTATGAAGGACGGAGTTGTCAAAGAAGGCAACATTCTTAAAGTAGACAGTTTTCTTAATCATCAGATGGATGTCAGGCTTTTCAAGCAGATGGGAGAAGAATTTAAGAGAAGATTTGCCGGAAAGAATATTAATAAGATTATAACAATTGAGGCTTCAGGAATTGGTATTGCTTGTATAGTTGCAGAATGTTTTGATGTACCGGTTGTATTTGCAAAGAAGTCACAGAGTGTCAATATTGACGGAGATGTGTACTCTGCGGAGGTTGAATCATTTACACATAAGTGCAAGAATCAGGTTCTTATATCTAAAAAGTTTGTAGGTCCAGAGGATCATGTACTTATTATTGACGATTTTCTTGCCAATGGCTGTGCACTTCAAGGACTTATCTCTATTGTTAATCAGGCAGGCGGAACTGTTGAAGGTATTGGAATCGCAGTTGAGAAGGGCTTCCAGCAGGGTGGACAGATTATCCGTAACCTTGGATACCAGCTTGAATCTCTGGCTATTGTTGATGGAATGAATGCTGCAGATGGCAGTATTAATTTCAGAGAGGAGTAATCATGAATGAATATCAGTTTTTTTCACCAGTAGATGTCGTATTTGGATGCGGAAGTCTTTCTAAGCTTCATACTCTTAAGATGCCAGGAAAGAAAGCACTTCTTGTTATAAGCAATGGAAAGTCTGCAAGGATGAATGGTTCACTTGACAGAACAATAGATGAACTTAAACAGGCTGATGTTTCATATGTGCTTTATAACGGAATAGGAGCTAATCCGCTGAAGTCAGCAGTTGAAGAAGGCGCAAGAATTGGTCGCGAGAATGGAGTTGACTTTGTTGTTGCTTTAGGCGGCGGTTCAGTTATGGATGCGGCTAAGAATATGGCAATGTTCATTCCACAGCCATCAGATAATCTGTGGGATTATGCTAACAGTCCATCAGGTGGAAAGATGATACCTCCTAATGAGATGCTTCCATGGATTGCAATTACTACATCAGCAGGAACAGGCTCAGAGGTTGATACTATCGGAGTAATTTCTAATCCTGATACTAATGAAAAGATTGGTATTGGTGGAATGGCGGGGATGTTTGCAAAGTATGCAATTGTTGACCCTGAGCTTATGAAAACAGTTCCACCGAAATTCACTGCATATCAGGGATTTGATGCACTTTTCCATTCATTGGAAGGGTATATAAGCAACAAACATAATATTATGGGAGATATGATTCAGCGTGCCGCGATTGAAAATATCGGACAATATCTTGCAAGAGCAGTTAAGGATGGTAATGATATTGAGGCAAGAGAACATGTTGCATACGCTAATACAATGTCTGGCTATTCAATGGTTGTAACATCATGTATATCAGAACATTCTATGGAGCATGCAATGAGTGCATATCATCCTGAGCTTCCTCATGGAGCGGGACTTATCATGCTGTCTAAGGAGTACTTCACATTCTGGATTAATAAGCATGTATGTGATGAACGCTTCATTGATATGGCACATTTCCTTGGAATGGAAGATGCATCTAAACCGGAAGATTTCATCACAGCGCTTCTTGAATTACAGAAGGCATGTGGAGTTGATGACCTTAAGATGTCTGATTACGGAATAAAGAAGGAAGAAGCAATGACACTTGCCAGGAATGCAAGGGCAACAATGATGAGATTGTTCGTAAGAGACCCTCAGGAAACTACGGATGAAGAGATTGCGGGTATATACGAGAGAGCGTATAGATAATATTTATTAATTATAGGTATAATATTCATATGATGAATGTTATACCTTTTTTAATAAAAATGAGGTATTTTTAATGTTTAGATAATATATATTGACATATACAATTATATATGATATTGATATATCAAAAGAATAAAATCTTTTCTTGAGCGACTTGGTGTTGATTGTTTCCATAATCAACACCAGTTGCTTATCAAAGCTGGATATTCATAGATTAACATCTATCTATGAAAGTTCATTTATGAAAAACATATATAGACATTCATTCAGCAAAATCCACATAACACATAATTGAATAATGCAGGCTTGTTTTAGGTATCCGTAAATGCTAATATATTTATATAGATAAAGATAATATTAGTATATGTGCGTGGATATCTGCCTGTGAAAGAGACGAGGAGGATATCTATGGCAGAGAAGAAAGACAATGTAACATCTAAATTTAAGGACAATGTATTCTGTATGCTGTACAGGGATAAGAAGAATCTTTTAGAACTGTATAATGCACTTAACAATTCAGCTTACACGAATGTTGATGATTTGCAGGTTACAACATTAAATGGAGGTTCGTACATGAAGTATAAGAACGACGCTTCATTTTTACTATGTATGAGCCTGTATATGTTTGAGCAGCAGTCTAGCAAGAATCCTAATATGCCGTTAAGATTTTTGCACTATGTATCAGATGTGTTCAGAGAGTTGTTCAGTAATTCCATGCTTCACAGAAGAAGTATGATTAAGATTCCTGTTCCGCATTTTGTGACATTTTACAATGGCTTGGAAAAATGGATTGAAGATGAGGAGGAAATCAGGCTGTCAGATATGTATGAGATATCGACAGACAATCCAGAGCTGGAGCTTAAGGTGCGTGTTATCAACATTAATAAAGATGTACATATCCTTAATAAGTGCAAAACGCTGCGTGATTACATGACATTTGTTAATAAGGTGAGGTTCAAGATGGGTGTTGAAGGTGACAATGTCAGAATTGCAGTAACAGAGGCAATGAACGAATGCATAGATGAGGATATACTTGTCGATTTCTTCGAACAGCACAGGGAGGAGGTCGTCGAAGTGAGTATATATGATTATGATGAGGAAGATGTCAGAAGGACATTATTTGAAGAAGCAAAGGAAATGGCTAAAGAAGAATTAAAAGAAGTTGTTAAAGCGGAGGTCATGGAAGAAGTTAAATCGGAAGTCAGAGAAGAAGTTAAATCGGAAGTCAGAGAAGAAGTTAAATCGGAAGTCAGAGAAGAAATTAAGTCAGAAATGAGAGAAGAAGTTAAATCTATAGTAATTAATCAGGTCATAAAGAAAGTAAAGAAGTCAAAAACTCTGGAGACAATAGCCTCAGAACTAGAGGAAGAAGAGGCAGATATAAAGCCAATATACGATGCAGTAGTCTCATCTGCCCCAGATTATGATATTAATGTAATTAAAGATAGATTAGACAATATGTGAGATATTTATTTCTTCATAAATGAAACAAAATCAAACTTCTTATCAAGCCATCTGCCGACAAGGCCGATGGCTTTTCCCATTGTAAATGCAGCAACAACAGTACCGATGCCAAGACCCTTAACGTGACCTAATATCAGGCCGGTAAGACATGCAGTTACGGCAAGGCATATAACATCAAAAGAAATCTTGATGCGTGAATAGGCAATGCCTGTAATATCAGCAAGCTCACGAGGGAACAGGTCAGTAGGGATAATTGGAAGTCTGCACCTGTTAGAAAGAGCTATGCCGAGACTTATCAGGCAGTAGCTTATAATAAAGTACATAATTCTGAAACCGAATGCTGTTGGGAGCATTGGAACCCACATATTGTGCAGGTCGATACATTCGCCAAATATGAACCCGACAACGAATGAAAACAGATATGATGGTACGAACTTCTTTCGCAGAATCATAAGGCTGAGTACAAGAAGTCCCTGGAACATATATGTAAATGTACCAAGAGTAATCTTAGGGAAGACTTCGGAAAAAGCATATGGAACGCTTGAGATTGCAGATATTCCAGTTCCTGAGTAAAGCATAAGCACAACTCCAAGGCTGTTGATTATAACAGCAAAGGCAAGAACAAGCTCACCTCTAAGCGTAGTCTTAACATTTTCAGAAACAGAACCAGCATTTAAATCTATTGCACTATCAATTGAACTCATAATGAATCACCTTTCCTTTTTAATAAAGAACATAATCACAGTCTCTAAGTGTAGTTTCATTATTGATTAATAACAAATGAATAATTTTAATGAAATTATAGATTTTGTCTATAGAACTGTTTATAATTAAGATAAAGATAATAAATGTGCATGGGAGGCTGTCTATGAATATATATAATCTTAGATATTTCGTTATACTTGCAAGAATCCGCCAGTACACGAAGGCGGCAGAGGAATTATGCATTACACAGCCGAGTCTTAGTCATGCAATTTCACAGATGGAAAAGGAACTTGGTGTTAAACTCTTTGAAAAAAACGGACATAAGATAACTCTGACTCAATTCGGAGAGGAGTTTCTTTCTTATGCAGAAAAGACTCTTGATGTGTTAGATGATGGAATCGCTTCTATTAAAAGAAGTGCAATGGGAAATGGAACGATAAGATTAGGACTTGTAAGACCATTGGGAATAAGCTATGTCCCTCGGATGGCGGCAGCATTTATAAAGAAGAATCCGAAGCTTGATATAGATTTTACGTTTCACACAGATGTTACGGGCAGGCTGCTTGACGATATGCAGCTTGGGAAGTATGATTTGTTGTTCTGTTCCAAGCCATCAGAAGAATATCATTTTACGGCTGAGCCCGTTATGAAGCAGAGACTGGTGCTTATTACTCCCAAAGGACATCCGCTGGCTAAGAAAAGGAAAAGGAGCATTAATCTTGCAGAGACAGCCGGGTATTCATATGTATGTTTTGAAAAGAACTCTGGAATAAGAAGCATATTTGATGAAATGTTGAAAAGATCGGACATAACAGTAAAGGTTGCATATGAAACTGAGGAAGATCAGGTTATTGCCGGGCTGGTTGCTAATGGATTTGGAATAGCGGTAGTTCCATATATGGATATATTGGAAAAAATGTCTGTAGAAATATTTGAAATCGAGTCACCGGAATATGAAAGAAGCTTCTATATGGTTAATGATAATAGTACATACATGTCTCCTGTTGTAGAGGCATTCAGGAACTTTGTTATAGAGAATACAAGTGTTTTAAAGGCTTTATAGAGATTAATATAATTAATGAATAACCGGTTATATCTTAATTAAATGACAAATTTGTAGAAAAATTAACAGGTTTTATTGATACATTTTTGACAAATTTTAATGAAATTATTAAATAAAAATAAAGTTTGACAGAATTCAATGTAAAAAATAACAAAAATGAACGCTGGTCATAAACAATTTTTTGTTAAAAATGTACGATTATTAAAGGAGAAAATAGTGTCAAACCTAGGCAGAATCTAGGCTTGACATTATTTTTTTTGTGGAATAAAATCCGTGAACAGAAAAGAAATATATTTCATATTTAGAAAGGAGGTCGTGCAGATGGATGCTTTGGTAGAAGGGCTTATGGAAGAACTTAATTGCGAGACAGTGTTCACTATACCTTTGTTTGGTGGAATCCCAGTATATGAATCCGTTGTTGTTACATGGATTATCATGGCTGCTGTGTTCCTGTTGTGTATTCTGCTAAGCCGAAATCTAAGTGTGGAAAACCCCAGTCGCAGACAGGTAGTTGTAGAAACAGCAATAAAGGGACTCAATGATTTCTTCACTGAGACAGTAGGAGAAAAAGGAAAGGCATACATTCCATATCTGTCAGCAATTGCTATTTACATAGGAATTGCGAACCTGATAGGACTGCTTGGTTTCAAGCCACCAACTAAGGATATGAATGTTACAGCAACACTGGCATTGATGAGTATTGTGCTTATTGAGGTCGCAGGAATCAGAGCCAGAGGAACTAAAGGCTGGCTTAAGAGTTTTGCAGAACCAATGCCTATAATACTTCCTATTAATATTCTGGAAGTATTTATCAAGCCCTTATCACTTTGCATGCGATTATTCGGTAATGTTTTAGGTTCATTTGTAATCATGGAATTATTAAAGATGGTAGTTCCGGCAGTTTTACCGGCAGTATTCAGTTGTTACTTCGATATATTCGATGGACTGATACAGGCGTATGTTTTCGTATTCTTAACTGGTCTTTTTATAAAAGAGGCTACAGAGTAAGAGTATATGTAACAAGAATAAATGTTTTAAAAAGGAGATTATTATTATGTCAACAATTTTAGTAGCAATCGGAGCAGGTATAGCAGTATTAACAGGTATCGGTGCTGGTCTTGGTATCGGTAAGGCAACAAGCAGTGCAGTAGACGCTATCGCAAGACAGCCAGAGGCAGAAAGCAAGATTAGTAAGTCACTTCTTTTAGGTTGTGCCCTTGCAGAGGCAACAGCTATTTATGGTTTCGTTATCGCCCTTCTTATAATCCTTTTCTTAGGCTAATAACATTTATGGGAAAGATGACTAAGACAAGATAGAAAGGAAGGCGAAGCTAGTGTTAAGTATAGATCCATGGAATATATTATGGACAGTAGTCAATCTGCTCGTCTTATATCTGGTGTTTAAGAAATTCCTGTTTAAGCCTGTTATGAAAGTAATCAATGCAAGAGAAGATATGATTAAGCAGCAGTTTGATGATGCTAAGAAGAGTCAGGAAGAAGCAGATGCATTAAAGGCTTCATATGACGAAAAGCTTGAAAGTGCTAAGACTGAAGCTGATGAGATTATTGTAAATGCCAGAAACAGAGCACAGGAAGAGCATGAGGCAGCTTTGGAAAAGACCAGAAAAGAAACAGAAGTAATGCTTGAAAAGGCAAAGGCTGATATAGCTACAGAGAAAGAGAAAGCAACGGAAGCTGCACAGGCAGATATTGCAAGACTCGCTCTCATAGCTGCAAGAAAAATCGTAAAGACAGGTGATGCTCATGACGCAGGCAGCAGTAAATAATGCAATAGTTTTACACCGGTTGTCTGTGAGCAGAGAGGATGTAAGAAGGGCTGATGAGTTATACAGCAAAACTTCAGAACTTCAGAAAATTCTCACGAATCCTGAAATACCTCTTGCAAAGAAATACGACATCATTGATAAAGTATTTGCACTTGATGATACCAAGGAGCTTATGAAGAATTTCATTAAAGAAATGTGCAAGCTTGGTTATTGTGATGAGATGAGAGACATATTTGATTCATATTACAGAATTGATGATGAAGCAAACCACATTTTAAAAGCAGAGCTTATAAGTGCAGACAGCAGTGATGAAGATGATAATGCAAAGCAGGCACAGGATTTCTTAAAGAGCAGATATCCGGATTATACAATTGAACTGACAAAGACAGTGGATGCGGATCTCTTAGGCGGATATGTTATAAGAGCACATCACAAGGAATACGACAGAAGTTTTGAAGGACGTTTTTGTCAGCTTGAAAGAAAATTAACTGGGAGGTGACCCCTGTGGGCGCAATTAGTGCAACAGATATTATCTCCATTATCCAGAGTGAGATTGAGAATTTCAATTGGGATGAAGCAAGCCGTGAGACCGGTAATGTAATATGGGTCGGTGATGGAATTGCTACTGTATACGGTATTGACCATGCAATGTATGGTGAAATCGTAGTATTTGATAATGGAGTAAAAGGAATGGTTCAGGATATCCGTGAGAATGAGATAGGTGTTATCTTGTTCGGCAGGGATACAGGAATCAAAGAAGGAACTAAGGTTGTAAGAACCAAGAAAAAAGCCGGAATTCCGGTAGGCAGCGCATTTGTAGGAAGAGTAATCAATGCACTTGGCGAGCCTATTGATGGAAAGGGCGATATTAAAGAAGAAGATTACAGACCAATTGAGGAAGATGCTCCTGGTATCGTAGACCGTAAGTCTGTAAGCACACCAATGGAAACAGGAATACTTTCAATTGATTCAATGTTCCCAATTGGCCGTGGACAGCGAGAACTTATCATTGGTGACCGTCAGACTGGTAAGACATCAATTGCCACTGATACAATTATTAACCAGAAAGGTAAAGGTGTTATCTGTGTGTATGTTGCAATCGGACAGAAGGCATCTACAGTTGCCAAGGTTGTATCAACACTTACTAAGCATGGTGCAATGGATTATTCAATTGTTGTATCTTCAACAGCGAGTGATCCTGCATCACTTCAGTATATAGCTCCATATGCAGGTACTGCAATGGCAGAGCATTTCATGCATCAGGGAAAAGATGTTCTTATTGTATATGATGATTTGAGCAAACATGCGGTAGCGTATAGAGCACTTTCCCTTCTGCTTGAAAGATCACCTGGACGAGAGGCTTATCCTGGAGATGTATTCTATCTTCATTCAAGACTTCTTGAAAGATCAAGTCGTTTAAGTGATGCGTTAGGTGGAGGCTCAATAACAGCACTTCCTATAATAGAGACACAGGCTGGTGATGTATCAGCATACATTCCAACAAATGTTATCTCTATCACAGATGGTCAGATATTCCTTGAAACTAACCTGTTTAATTCAGGTATGAGACCAGCCGTTAATGTAGGTCTTTCGGTTTCACGAGTTGGTGGTGCAGCCCAGACTAAGGCAATGAAGAAGGCATCAGGAAGCATAAGAATTGACCTTGCACAGTACAGAGAGATGGAAGTATTTACACAGTTTGCATCAGATCTTGATGATGCGACTAAGGCACAGTTACAGCACGGAAAAGCCCTTATGGAGCTTTTAAAGCAGCCACTCTGCCATCCACTTTCAATGCATGAGCAGGTTATGACACTTGTTATGGCTAACAACGGCGTATTTGATGAGATACCTACTAAGGAAGTTAAGAAACACCAGACAGAATTACTTGAATTCATAGATCTCAAGCATCCTGAAATAGGAAAGCAGATTGAAGATAAGAAAGAGATTAATGATGAGCTGGTTAAGAATATTCTGGAAGCAGTAAAAGAATTTGCATAATGCATGTGTGCTAAAAGAAAGGTAAGCGTATAGATATGGCAAACACAAAGGAAATTCAGGATCGAATAAAAAGTATCAATGATACATTAAAGATTACTAATGCCATGTATATGATTTCTTCTTCCAAGCTTAAGAAATCTAAGAAAATGCTTTCAGACACGGAACCATACTTTTTCACTCTGCAGTCAGAAATGAGCCGAATCTTAAGACATATACCTGATATAAGCAGTATATATTTTAAGACAAATGAGGATAAAGACGCAGCGGATAAAAAGGTAGGCTACATAGTTATTACTGCTGATAAGGGACTTGCAGGTTCATATAACCATAATGTTTTAAAGATTGCGCAGGAGCAGCTTGAAAAGAATCCTAATCATTCATTATTCGTATTAGGAGAACTTGGACGACATTATTTTGAACAGCGCGGTATTGAGATTGAGAAGCAGTTCCACTATACAGTTCAGAATCCTACTCTTAACAGAGCAAGAAATATTTCAGAAGAAATAATAGAACTGTACAGAAAAGGTGAACTTGATGAGGTGTACATCATATACACAAGTATGATTAATGCTATTCAGGAGGAAACACAGATTGAACAGCTTCTTCCTCTTAAGAAGGCAGATTTCAATATCCAGATACCGGTTGATTTCAAAAGAGAGGAACTTGCATTAAAACCTTCCCCAGAAGTAGTTATGGACAGAATTGTTCCTGATTATATAGTTGGTTTCGTATACGGAGCTTTGGTAGAGTCATTCTCCTGCGAACAGAATGCCCGTATGATGGCGATGGAGGCTGCATCAAAGAGTGCAAAGGATATGCTGCACGACCTTGATATACAGTATAACAGAGCCAGACAGGCTTCAATCACACAGGAAATAACTGAGGTTATCGCTGGTGCGAAGTCGCAGAAGAAGAAACGAAAGAAATAATGCGACGGATAGGAGATAATATGAGTAATAAAGGAAAGATTATACAGGTAATGGGACCTGTTGTCGATGTAGCGTTCGAAGATGAGAACCTTCCGGCAATCAGGGACGCACTTGAAGTTAATAATGGTGATAAAAAATGTGTGATGGAAGTTGCACAGCATATCGGTAACGATACAGTCCGTTGTATTATGCTTGCTTCCAGTGAAGGTCTTTGCAGAGACATGGAAGTAACAGCTACAGGCAGCGGCATTAAGACTCCTGTTGGAGAGAAAACTCTTGGCCGTCTCTTTAATGTATTAGGAGAGGCTATTGATGGCAAAGAACAGCCAGATGCCAAGGAAAAGTGGGAAATCCACAGAGAACCTCCAACATTTGAAGAACAGAATCCTGCAGAAGAGATTCTTGAGACAGGTATCAAGGTAATTGACCTTTTGGCACCTTATGCAAAGGGTGGTAAGATTGGTCTGTTTGGTGGTGCCGGAGTTGGTAAGACAGTTCTTATTCAGGAACTTATCAGCAATATTGCAACAGAGCATGGTGGATATTCAATATTCACAGGTGTAGGAGAAAGATCAAGAGAAGGTAACGACCTATGGACAGAAATGAAAGAGTCGGGCGTTCTTGAGAAAACTGCCCTGGTGTTTGGTCAGATGAATGAACCACCTGGAGCACGTATGCGTGTTGCTGAGACAGGACTTACAATGGCTGAATATTTCCGTGATGAGAAGCATCAGAATGTGCTTTTATTCATTGATAACATATTCCGTTTCACACAGGCTGGTTCAGAGGTTTCAGCACTTCTTGGACGTATGCCTTCAGCCGTAGGTTATCAGCCAACACTTGCAACTGAGATGGGTGAATTACAGGAGAGAATTGCTTCTACAAAGAATGGTTCTGTAACATCAGTACAGGCAGTATATGTACCTGCCGATGACCTTACTGACCCTGCACCTGCAACAACATTTGCACATCTTGATGCAACTACAGTTCTTTCAAGAAAGATAGTTGAACAGGGTATCTACCCGGCAGTAGACCCTCTTGATTCTACATCAAGAATTCTTGAGCCGGACATTGTAGGTGAGGAGCATTATGAGGTAGCAAGAAAGGTTCAGGAAATCCTCCAGAAGTACAAGGAATTACAGGATATCATTGCTATTCTTGGTATGGAAGAGCTTGCAGATGAAGATAAGGTTACAGTATTCAGAGCAAGAAAGATTCAGAAATTCTTATCACAGCCATTCCATGTTGCTGAGAACTTCACAGGTATTCCTGGTGTATATGTTCCATTAAAGGAGACTATAAGAGGTTTCAAGGCAATTATTGATGGTGAGATGGACGAATATCCTGAGAACGCATTTTTCAATGTAGGAACTATAGATGATGTTATTAAAAAGGCTGAGAAGATGCAGTAACATCCTGCCAGAAAGGAAAAACTAATGGCTACAAGTTCATTTTATTTAAAAGTAATATCAGCTAACCGGGTGTTTTTCGCTGGCAAATGCCGTTCTCTGATTGTGCCTGAGTTCGATGGACAGAAGGAAATTCTTGCCCATCATGAAGATATGGTTATTGCAATTGATGAAGGTCAGATGAAGTTCCAGCCAGAGGGCAGCGACGAGTGGATTCATGCTGTTGTTGGAATGGGATTTGTTGAAATCGTTAACAACCGTGTAACTCTTCTTGTTGAGACAGCAGAAAAGCCTGAGGAAATCGATGTAAGAAGAGCAGAGGAAGCTAAGCAGAGGGCTGAGGAGAGACTTCGCCAGAAGCAGAGTATCCATGAGTATTATCACTCAAGAGCAGCACTTGCAAGAGCTATGGCAAGACTTAAGGCAACATCTGGAAAGTAGAATTTATGATACATATATGGGTTTGCACCTGCCAGAATGCTTGTGAATAGCATTCTGGCAGGTGCTTTTTGTCGTGAAGGTGTAATGGGGTAGCTATGGAGTGGTGGATTGGACGTTAAAGTAGATGGAAGGCGTGTTGAAGTCCAAAAGGGAAGCCGAGCCGCGGCATATTGGACGTTGAAGCGGTGGGAAGGCGTGTTGAAGTCCAGAAGGGAAGAGTCAGTCTGACAATTTGGACCTTAGAGAGGTGTGATGCACAGAGAAAGTACAAAAGGGGTGCCGAAGCATGTAGAATTGTTCTTTATAAGATACTTGTAAATAAATATTCAGCTTGCTATAATATGCAAGATGTATTTTGTATACACAAATAAAGTGATTGGAATTAACAAAATACACAATCAGGGAGGAACTAAAGATGTTATCTATGAAAGAAGCGATAGAGAATTACGTGGAAGGTTGTGTTGGGAAGGTTGACTGTCCAGCATACAAGCTTTTTATGAAAGCCATACTTGCAGGAATGATGATTGCATTTGGCGCAGCCGGAAGCAGTGTGGCAGCACATGATATCGTCAATGTAGGAATTGCACGTCTGGTTGCAGGAGTTGTATTCCCAATGGGACTTATGATGGTTGTTATGACAGGTGCTGAGCTTTTCACGGGAGATTGTCTGGCAATTATGGCAACTGTACAGAAGAAACATACAGCACTTAAGCTTATACGAATGCTTGTCGTAGTATATTTTGGCAATCTTCTTGGCTCGTTAATGCTTACATGTATTGATTATGTAAGTGGGCAGTATAATTATTCATCGGGAATACTTGGTGCATATACAATTAAAGTAGCACTTGGAAAATGTAATCTTGATTTTACAACAGCGCTTGCATCGGGAATATTATGTAATATACTTGTGTGCGCAGCAGTTATGCTTGCGGCACGTGCAAAGGATGTAACCGGAAAACTGTTATGCTGTTTTTTTATAATACTGCTTTTTGTTGTAAGCGGTTATGAGCACTGTGTTGCTAATATGTATTATGTACCTGCAGGGATGATAGCAAAACTTAATCCATTATATGTGAAAGATGCTATGGAGCAATATGGTTATACAGCACAGCAGCTTGGTACATTGAATATACCGAATTTTATATTTAATAATCTTATTCCTGTTACAATAGGTAATATTGTGGGAGGAATGGCATTCTTCGGAATACCGCTGATGTATATTAATGGTGTTGGTGGAAAGAAGGCGTGAGATATATCTTAAAGTATATGGATACGGATTGATGATTTAGAAGAAAATATATTATTACCTATGATTATTCCTTTAGAAACCATTAAAGCATAGGAAGATGTGCAGTAGAAGAATCACAGACGAACACAGACTTACGTATAATATGGACATGAACCAAAATCTGATAATATATTCCTGCAAGTTACATTATGAAGATTAGCACCTGAAACATGGTGCTTTTTTCTTTACACAAAAATCACATGGTTTCGGAGAATATTATATCGTGGGATAAAAATGTTATCATCTACTACGAAAAAATATGAACATAAATGATGGGGCAAAATAGTGTATCGTCCAACCAGGCAATACATTTGCATCTGACAGCAGCATGGTCGCAGAATATAGAGCAGAACCTATAAGAAGATATTATTTCTATTGCTTATAGGCAGAAATATTAGGATTTCTGCTCATATAGCGCAGATTTCATTGTAAATACCTATAAATGATGGAAAACCACATTATCTATAGGCAATCTTTAGCTTTCTGGCAAGGATAATGTCTGATTCGAGAGAAGAATGTATAGAAAATACCTATAAGCTGTCAGAATATACGACTACCTATAGGTATCATGACAAAAAAATCAGACAAGACACTTTTTCATCAATAATAATATGCCTATAAATCTTGAAATATAGATATTCTTATAGGAAATGTTTAACAACATTATAGTGAATTTATCCAATAAATGCTACTAAATCAGAGTCTTGAACGTTATTCAGTAACAGATTTCTTGGCAGAACAGCAAGTCTTAACCAGACATATGTCAATACGGATTTAATATCTTATGTTTCAGTTGGCATTGCGTGCACAATAATATTGCAACTCAGATATATAAAGCTGAAGTGCAGAGCATAAGAAAAACACCTCTTAATCAGCAATATACATTCTGATTAAGAGGTGTTTTTCTTCGTCCATTATTAGTAAGTATACTCATGGCGAGGGCAATAATAAAATGCCTGAAGCTGACTGTTACGGTTATAGGTAACTGTATAACAATCGGCTGGTGCATCAGCATAAGTCTCAGGATTAACTCTGATAGTTATTGTCTGTCTGTGAGACTGTCCACTGTTACCGTGTTCTGCACTGGTATTATCCTGTCCTACACCTTTGAGATTACTGATAGTCTGGACTGGGTACACTTTTGAATTGCTAATAACTCCATTTGCTGCAATAATCCCTCCTTGGACCTTATTTCAAAATGTTACTTCTACATTATATATCGGTCAAATGCGTTATATTATTACATTGAATTTCTTTATAAAAATGTATGATAGAGGAAGATAATGCGTAAGATAAGCCCCATTCCGGACTAATCCAGAGTGGGGCTTATCTTTACGCATAAGCAGTTAATGCTTAATTAATCAATTTCTTTTTTCTTAATTCTGTCAAGATAATCTTTAGTTTCCTTAGCAACCACACCGTTTAAAGCAACGAGTGCAATAAGGTTAGGAATAGCCATCAGACCATTAAATATATCTGCAATTGTCCATACCGCAGATACTGTCATATAAGGACCGATGAATACGCAGAGGATATATACCCATCTGTATGCCTTAATACATTTCTTCTTACCATTAGTAAGGTATTCAAGGCAGCGCTCAGAATAGTAGTCCCAGCCAAGAATAGTTGTAAATGCAAAGAATACGAGGCATAACATAAGAATAAATGAAGCAACTCCATCAGGGAATGGAAGTCCTAACTGGAATGCTTTAGTTGTTACTGCAACACCTTCAAGTCCCATATCGTAAGCTCCTGTAAGAACAATTGCAATACCTGTAATTGAACAGATGATAATAGTATCAATAAAAGTACCTGTCATAGATACAAGACCCTGACGTACAGGTTCATTGGTACGGGCAGCGGCAGCGGCAATAGGTGCACTACCAAGACCGGCCTCATTAGAGAAGATACCTCTTGCAATACCCTTCTGCATAGCTACAACCATGGCACCAAGGGCACCACCAGCAGCGGCCTTAAGACCAAATGCACTCTGCACAATTGTAAGGATGGCAGCAGGAACATCTGTAATATTAAATAAAATAATAAGAATACCTGCTAAAAAATATGTTGCAGCCATGAAAGGAACAATAACCTGAGCAACCTTAGAAATTCTCTGGATTCCACCAATAAGAACAAGAGCAACACAGAATGTAAGGATAAGACAGCTTATAACTACAGTCCATGAATATGTTCTTCCAAATAATGAAACAGTCCATGCGTTGTTAGGATCAAAGAAATTATTAACAGCAGAAGAGATTCCGTTTACCTGTGTAAATGTACCAATTCCTAAAAGACCAACGCCTATACCAAAGAAAGCAAATATCTTGGCAAGCCATTTCCACTTAGGTCCCATACCATGTTCAATATAGTTAAAAGGACCACCAACAACATGACCATCTTCGTCAACCTGTCTGAACTTAACTGCTAAAAGACATTCTGCGTACTTGGTAGCAGTACCAACTAAGGCAGCAAGCCACATCCAGAATAATGCACCAGGACCGCCTGAGACAATAGCAGTAGCAACACCTACGATATTACCTGTACCAATTGTTGCTGAAAGTGCTGTACATAGTGCTGCGAAACTGCTCACTTCACCGTGCTTTCCATCAGTTTCGTCTTTGAAAATGTACTTAAAAGCACGACCAAGATTAGTAAACTGAACACCCTTAAGTCTGATAGTAAGAAACAGACCAACTGAAAGTATAAGGACAATGAGTGGGATTCCCCAGACATATGCGTCAATAGTATCGAGAATAGTATTGATTTTACTAAACATATTATGTATTCTCCCTTTTTATAAAAAATTAAGACAAATTTTACCACAAAACAACATTTTTTTCAATTGAATACTGTTATTTCCTAATATAATAAATAATTTTGTTAAATGTTGCTTATTGACAAACTCTGTCAATTTATATATTATTGTTGAAAACAAAGGCGTTTTGCAGATAAAGCAAGACGCTTTTTCCTTATTATTAAGGTATTATCCGGAAGATATAATCGGGAGAGACTGTTTAAAAATGCAGCGCCGAAGGTGACAGCGAAAACTCTCAGGCAAAAGGACCGGTTATGGACGGAACTCTGGAGAGCTGTGTAGATACAGCACCGAAGAAGCAATTTCTAAGCAGAGGGATGAGGAATATTGAGGCTGATTTGCTTGGGGAGAATCTTTCAGGTTTTTAACAGAGGCATAGGTGTATTAAAGTGCGCCTGTAGCCTCTTGTTTTTATGTAAAGATATATTAGGAAGGGAATCTTCTTAGGAATCTTGATAAGGCGGGATTGCAAGGCACGAAAAGGCTAAAGCAAAGGAGAGAAACATTATGAAGACAGACATTGAAATTGCACAGGAAGCAGTAATGGAGCCAATTAAGAATGTTGCAGCCAGATGCGGCATAAGCGAGGATGATCTTGAATTATACGGAAAGTATAAGGCTAAGATATCAGACGAGTACATTAACAGTGTCAAAGACAATGAAGATGGAAAGTTAATTCTTGTAACAGCCATTAATCCAACTCCGGCAGGAGAGGGAAAGACAACAATTACTGTAGGGCTTGGAGAAGCATTTGGAAAGCTTGGAAAGAAGGCTGTTATAGCACTTCGTGAGCCATCACTTGGCCCATGTTTCGGTATCAAAGGTGGAGCAGCAGGTGGCGGATATGCACAGGTTGTTCCTATGGAAGAACTGAATCTGCATTTTACAGGCGATTTCCATGCAATCACATCAGCTAATAACTTATGTGCGGCACTTCTTGATAACCATATACAGCAGGGCAACGAACTTGGAATTGACCCAAGATGTGTTACATGGAAAAGATGTATGGATATGAACGACCGTGTTCTTAGAAATATAGTTGTAGGTCTTGGTTCTAAGGTTGATGGAACTGTAAGAGAGGATCATTTTGTTATCACAGTTGCGTCAGAGATTATGGCAGTATTATGTCTTGCAACAGATATGAAAGATTTAAAGGAAAGACTCGGCAAGATGGTAGTTGCTTACAATTATCAGGGACAGCCTGTTACTGCTGCAGATATCAAGGCAGTAGGTTCAATGGCAGCTTTGTTAAAGGATGCATTAAAGCCTAACCTTATCCAGACACTTGAGCATACTCCAGCATTAGTACATGGTGGACCATTTGCTAATATCGCACATGGCTGTAATTCAGTAAGAGCAACTAAGACTGCACTCAAGATGGCAGATTATGTTATCACAGAGGCAGGATTTGGAGCAGATTTAGGTGCAGAGAAATTCTTCGATATAAAGTGCCGTAAGTCAGGCTTAAAGCCAGATGCAGTTGTATTAGTAGCAACAGTAAGAGCACTTAAGTACAACGGTGGAGTACCTAAGACAGAATTGTCAGCAGAGAATCTTGATGCATTAAAGAAGGGAATCGTAAACCTTGAAAAGCACATCGAGAATCTTCATAAATACGGAGTACCTGTAGTTGTTACACTTAATGCATTTGTATCAGATACACAGGCAGAATTAGATTATATACAGAAGTTCTGTGAAGATAAAGGCTGTGAATTCGCCCTTGCCAAAGTATGGGAAAAGGGTGGAGAAGGCGGAATTGAGCTTGCAGAAAAGGTTCTTAAGACACTTGAGACAAAGAAGAGCAATTTCCATTGTCTGTATGAGACAGACCAGCCGGTTAAAGCAAAGATTGAGACAATTGCCAAAGAAATATATGGTGCAGGAAGTGTTAATTATTCGGCAGCAGCTAATAAGCAGATTGCACAGCTTGAACAGTTAGGATTTGGTAATCTTCCAATCTGTATGGCTAAGACACAGTATTCGCTTTCAGACGATCCGACATTACTTTGCCGTCCGGAAGGATTTGAGATGAATGTAAGAGAAGCATATGTATCAGCCGGTGCAGGCTTCATAGTAGTGCTTACAGGTTCAGTAATGACAATGCCAGGACTTTCAAAATCACCAGCGGCATATAATATAGATGTTAATGATGATGGGGTAATAACTGGGTTATTCTAGAAAAGTGACTCCCGGGAGTGGGAGGCAGGTGGCTGGGTAGTGTATTTTCAAACGCGCTCTCGCTCGGACGAAAACGCAGCGGTACTAAGATTTTGTGAGGCTTGTCGCCTTTGGCGACTCCCTCGCAAAATCAAGTGCCGGCGTTTCCGTACGGTTTGAAAATACACTACACAGCTACCTGCCTCCGAACTTCCGGGAGTTTTTTGATTTACAGTGGAATGGACGTTAAAGAGGAGGGAAGGCACACAGAAGTCCAAAAGTGAAGTCAAGGCGTAGTGGAATGGACATTAAAGCGGAGAGAAGGCACACCGAAGTCGAAAAAAGGACGCGCCAGCGGACCAGATTGGACTTCCTCCCGCCCCAACCTTGCCAAAGGCGGGGCGGAGCAGTTGTCCGGTAAAGAAAAGCCCAGCCGTGTATATTAGTAAAATCAAAACCGTATGAAGACGCCGGCACTTGATTTATAAAGGCAGCCGCCATAGGCGGCAAACCTTTATAAATCTTAGTACCGCTGCGTCGGAATCCGAGCGGAAGCGTGTTTTGATTTTACTAATATACACGGCTGGGCGTGCTTTAGGGGAGCAACTTCCTACAACATAACTCCCGACTTCTCCTTACTTCTCTCAATCATATGATTCAGCTTCTCAAATGGTTTCTGTAAGAACAATCCGATAATCAGAGAAACAACTATATATATTGAAAGAAATGCGAGGTTCTTAATGTAATCGTATCGGTACATTCCTGCTATGCATTCTCTTAATGCATCCATTGAATATGGGAAGAGCAGGAATCGGTATATTATCTGGTAGGCGTTAGGAAGTACTTCTATAGGGAATGTACCGCCTGAGCCGGCAACCTGTATAACAAGCAGGACAATTCCAAGTGCTTCACCGATATTTCCAAATGCAACAGTAAGGCTGTACATAAAGAAGGTGAATACGAAGCTTGAGAATGCACATGCAACCCAGTAAAGGAATGGGTGGTAACACTGGATTCCTATGTAGAGAAGATTTCCAAGTGTTATAAGCAGTGCCTGAAGCTGTCCTACTGCAAAGAAGATAAAATACCTTCCGAAGAATTTTTCATATCTCTTTGCATCTGCTGGAATGTCCGGAGCAGGATGCACAGGTGTGTGCATAATAGCAACAAGTATAAGTCCACCAAACCACAGTGCAAGTATTGTGTAGAATGGTGAAGCGCTTGTTCCATAGCTTTTAACAGCATATACCTGCTCTGTTGTTATATTTACAGGTGCAGAGAGAAAATCTCCCAAAGTATTGGCATCTGCATTTAACATCTCTGATAATAAACCATATGTATCCTGTTCAGTGATTGTGTTTAATGTATTAATTGCGTTATCAAGCTTTGTCTCGAGGTCACTGAGAAGCTCTTTAGTTTGAGTGAGTGAGCCCGATGTAAGCTTAATTGCAGCAGACAGGTCTGCAACATCCATGTTCATGTCAGAATAAAGCTCTGTTAATGAACTCATAATGCTTTGAATCTGGGACATCTGGTTTGAAAGAGCAGATGATAATTCATTTAAAGATTCAGCGGAATTACCATTTACAAGTGCCTGTAAGGTTATTAACTGCTGCTGCTGTAACTGTAATTGTGTATAAACTTGCGGTGCAGCACTGTTTGAACTGCTGCTTATTGATGATGTAAGGTCAGTAATTGCAAGCATTGAGTTAAGAATTACATCGTATGTTGAAAGTGTAGTCCTTGCGGATGTAAGTCTGTTAATAACTGCATCCATAAGAGAACCGGTTTCTTTATCTGCATCTTTGATAACTGAGTCGCCAGTACCGGCAATCGTAGATACGATTGTATCTATAAATGTCTGGTTTACCTGCTGCTGAACTGCTGTTTTAGCCTTGTCTGTTATCTTAGGTGCAATAGCGTTTGCTTTCTGGTTACAGTAATATTTTAACTGAGGATGTTCCATGGAATCACTTAAGAAGCTTATAAGATTCTTGGAAAAATTCTCTGGAACAACGAGGGCTGCATAATACTCACCGCTGTATACGCCTTCGATTGCTTCATCTGATGAAGCAACAAACTGCCAACCGATAGTGTTATTAGTTTTAAGTGCATCAATTATGGTGTCACCGACATTAAGCTCCGTTCCTTCAAGAGAAGTACCTTTGTCAACAGATACAACGGCAACTTTAATCCTGCTTGTGGAAGCCTGTCCATATGGATCCCAGTTTGACAGGATATTAAACCACGAATACAATGCAGGAATAACGGTAAGACCGATAATTACGCATAGTGCAATTACATTTGTTTTTATGTGGCGAAGGTCAGCCCGTATAATCTTAAATATATTTTTCATAACTGTACCTCACTTAAAAATGCTTTGATACTGTCTGTAATAGAAGTATCAGCCTGTTTTTCCTTAATCTCAATATTGAGCTCATTGAGCTTTCTTGCGAGCTTGTCATCAATATAATCAATAACTATAAGATAAGCACAGAATATAAAAAGTGAGATTACCCAAAGAAGCAGATAAACAACCTTAGCTGTATCCATGGTAAACATAAGCACCATGAATACTAAAGGAATTATCATCATACATCTTAAGCAGACCTTTTTCTTGTGCTGGTTCTTAGCGTGCATATTTTCTGCAAACGCTGTGATTTCCGCAATAACAACATCTATATTAAAATCATCATTTTGCATAAATTCATTTCTCCTTTACATAAAATGTGTTTCTTTCATACGGCGTTCGAAGAACTCGCGTACTTCAAGAAGTGACTTTCTGATTCCAAGTCCCAGAATAAGGGAAATAACAGCATAAGCGCATAATTTCACAAGAAATACAGCGTAATCACACTGATATAATCCGCTTATTGCCTCCCTCATGGCATTGATTGCATAAGGGAATGGGAAGTAAAGGTACACATTCTGGAAGAATTCAGGAAGAAGTTCTATTGGATAAGTTCCGCCTGAACCGGCAATCTGTAACACAATCATAACTACAGCAATAGCTTTTCCCAAATCACCAAATGTAAGAACAAGTGTATATATAAATAATGTAAATACAAAGCTTGTTATAGCGGCTGCAAGCCACAGCATGAATGGGTGGGTGCAGTCAATTTTTAAAATGTACAAATCACCAAGAACAACTACAAGAGCCTGAAGCTGTCCCATTGCAAGGAAGAGTAATGCACGGCCTATATATTTCTGATGTTCTGTGGCATCCTTGAATTCATCATCCTCATAGTCAACCTTTACTTTCATAAGGGCAACTAAAACAATTCCTCCAACCCAGAGAGCAAGTGTTGTATAGAAAGGTGTAACACTTGTTCCATAGTTAGTCTGCATATAGACGTAGATTTCTTCTACCTGTACAGGTTCTGACAGGAATGACGCTATTGACTGTGCGTCTGAGTTGATGAAATCCATTATCAGTTTATATGTAGAAGATGAACTTATATCTCCTACTGAACCGGATATGGTATCAAGTCTTTTGTTGAGAGAATCAAGTAATGTTTTTGTGCTTTCTAGAGTTGTATTAATATTTACTGATATATCACTTACTCCAAGAAGCATCTGCGAGATTCCATTAATATTGTCTCCGGCACTGCTTATATTAGCTGCAAGGCTGCTTACGGCATTCTTAATGGAAGCCTTAAGAAGGTTAACATTAGTTCTTATTACAGTCTGCATAATTGTCTGGCTCTTCTGGAGCTCTGTGCGGCACTGTTCAACAACAGACTTGATTAACTGATATTTTGCCTGAAGTGTTTCAGGTGAATCAGTAAGAATATCGGCACACTGCTGAACAAGGTTGTATGCGATATTCTCCATAGCGTTAACAGAAGCTAGAGCTGACTTTAGGGCGGTGATAACTGCCGGATCAATGCCATCTACTTTGCTGAGGGAATCAATAGCGTCTTCAAGAGCCTTATTCTGGTCTATAAGTTCCTTTAACTGTTCGTTGGCTTTACTAAGCTCAACGCCAGCCTGTCCGACATCAGTTATTGAAAGCTGTATAGCTTTATCAAGAGAATCAAGTGCACTGTCAGTTAATTCATTCATAGCTTTAAGCTGCGCATCAATCTGGTTTGCAATATCATCTGTGACATTATCAAGAGATTTATTGGCAATATCAGCAACATCAGTTGTTCCGGTAAGAACATCTTTAATCTGTGGAAGAACCTCCTGAAGTTTTGCAAGATTATCTGCCAGGTCTGAATTACTCTTAATAAACATGTCAATCATGGTATCGTAAGAATTAATATTGGCAGATACACTCTGTAAATCCTTAACTGTCTTTTCAATAATTGAAGGATCATTTTCAGCTATTTCGTTAAGTCCCTGCATAATAGTCTTAACACACACATCAATGAATTCGGAATTGATAGTGTTCTGAAGAGTGCTTTTTCCTGTATCTGTAATCTTGGAAGCAACAGCATTTTTCTTGGAATTCTCATAATATGTAACTGTTGGTGGATTAAGACCATTGTCAAGGAAGTCATACAGGCTTCGTGAAAAGTCCTCACCAACAACGATAACGGCATAGTACTTCCCGGCATTCAGTTTATTCATGGCTTCATCTTTAGTTTCCGGAAAACGCCAGCCTAATTTATCATTCGAATGAAGCTGTTCAACAATCTGTTCTCCCATATTGATAGTGGAATCATCAGATTCAGAGTAGCCTTCATCTTCAGAAACAATAGCAATCTGGACAGACGCAGTGTTTGCGTAAGGATCCCAGTTGGAATATATGTTAAACCATGCATAAAGCGATGGAATAAGGCACAGACCAAGCGCAATGGCTAAAGCCAGAATATTCCTGCTAAGACCTTTCAAATCTTTTTTGAAAATCTTAAATATCATAACATTCCTCAATTCTTTAATTATCGTTTAAAACTTATATGTATTTTACTTAAGAAACTGGGGAAAATCAATACAGAGAGGATAAATCAGACATATTTAATAAATTAAGAAAGGATACGGATTTATGAACATATTGTATTGTGGTGATAAACCAATGCAGAAGGGGATTCTTTTATCTTCAATGTCTCTTATTAAAAATGTGGATGAACCGTTAAATATATATATTCTCACGGTTGATTACAGGGAAAAAGGTATTAATTACAAGCCAGTTGATAAAGCATTTGCAAAATATCTGAAAGAAAAATTGAATAAATCGGACATTAAAGTAAATATCTTTCTTGTTGATGTTACAAGATATTTTGTTGAGGAGCTGCCGGAGGCAAATATGCAGAGCAGATTTACTGCGTGCTGTATGCTGCGCCTTTTTGCTGATAAGACAGATATTAAGGATAGAGTTCTTTATCTGGATACTGATGTGTTGTGCAGAAAAGATTTTAGGGATTTTTATTATCAGAATATGGATGGCATAGAGATTGCGGGAGTTTCTGATTATTATGGCAGATGGCTTTTCGGTGATGGTTACATTAATTCCGGAGTAATGCTTATGAATATGAGGATGATAAGACAGAACGGGCTTCTGGAAAAATGTCGTGAACAGTGCATAAGAAAGGAAATGTTTATGCCTGACCAGACGGCTGTTAATACATTTGCAACAAGAGTTAATCTGTGCGGACGAAAGTTTAATGACCAGAGGAGGCTGCATGACAACACTGTTTTTCAGCATTTTACAACTACCTTCCGGGTGTTTCCGGTGATAAGGACTGTTTCAGTCAAGCCGTGGGAGATTGATAAAATGCATAATATACTTGGGCTTCATGAATATGATGAGCTTCTGAATTCTTATAACAGGGAGCATGAAGAGTACATGGCAGTTTCACGTATTCCTGTGTTTTTCTCGATTAATGAACAGTACGCACCATATCTGGCAGTGTGCCTTAAATCACTGGCTGTACATGTGGCTTGTGATGAGCGTTACCGCATAATTGTTATGTGCGATAATGTGAAGAATATTACGATGATTCAGCTTCGTAATGTGATAAAGGATTATGAAAACATAGATATTGAATTTGTTGATATAAGAAAGAAAATGTACGAATATTCTGAAAGCTTTGGACAGACAGTTACTGACAGGCAGGAAAACAGGCTTTATTCAGGCGAGTTTACACTGACGATATATTTCAGGTTATTTATTGCAGAGCTTTTTCCAGAGCTTAATAAAGCTGTGTATATTGACTCTGATACTGTAATAAATGATGACATTGCAAAGCTTTATTCAGTTGATATGGGAGATGCAATGTTTGGTGCAGTAAGAGATACATTTGCAGGAAAGAATACAATACTGGCTCATTACATTGAAAATGTAGTGGGAATAGAGCGGGATGAATATGTCAATTCAGGAGTGCTTCTTATGAATCTTGATAAGATAAGACAGGCTCATCTGGCAGACAGATTCTTAAAGCTTATGGCTGAATATCACTTTGACAGTGTTGCACCTGACCAGGATTATATTAATGCTATGTGTGCAAAAGAAATATATTTTCTTGATAAGGAATGGAATGTTATGCCTAACAAGGGCGGAGAGTATATAGCAAGACCGAAGCTGATACATTATAACCTGTTTGACAAGCCGTGGCATTACAGCGAGATTCCGTATGAGGAGTATTTCTGGCAGTATGCGGCGGAGTCGGGATTTTATCCGTTGCTGATTAAACAGCGCAAGCAGTATGGGGATAATGAAAAGAAAGCTGACAGTGAGAATTTAAAGAAGCTTCTTGCAAGGGCTGAGAATATTGCGGACGGTGATGGGGTTAAGTTTTCTGATGTTGTGGGAAGCAGAATTGTTGTGGAGAGTGGTTTCGTGAAGGATAGCAGTGATGCTGCAAAATAAATTATGTCGGAGGAGATATGATTGGTGATAGGGAGCAGGTCTATGAAAATATTAGGACGGCTGTAAGCCTTAATCAGTTGAATTCAAAGGTTGAGCCGGGAGACCCTAAGCTGTTACGCGAAGATAAAGAAGCATTACTAAGACATTATATTGATTACCGCACAGCATATGGTTTTTGTGTGAAGAAATATATTGCAGAAGCTATATTTCATGCCGGGACTTCTGCGGTGGGGCTTATAACACAAGTTGACGGACTTGAGAATCTTTCTGGAATCAGAGGTCCTGCGATTGTAACATGCAATCATTTCAGCCCGTTAGACCCTGCAATTGTCAGGTTTGCAATGAGAAAAGCTGGATTCAGAAGAATAAGTATTGTTAATCAAGATTCTAACCTTGCAATGAAAGGTTTTGTCGGGTATATGCAAAAATATGCCGACACAATGCCCGTAAGCAGCCTGAAATGGTTTATGGAGACTGAGTTTCCTAATCAGATTGAGAATGCATTTGATAAAAACAAACTTGTGCTTATATATCCTGAGCAGGAAATGTGGTTTAATTATCGGAAGCCCCGTCCATGCAAAAGAGGTGCATATCTGTATGCGGTAAAGTTTAATGTTCCGGTGATTTCGCTGTTTGTTGAACAGCAGGTTAAAAGTACACATTTGCACACATTCAGGGTACATGTCCTGCCAGTAATATATCCGGACAGACAGCTTGATGAAAGAACAGCAAGTTTAAGAATGCAGCACACAGACTATGAGCAGAAATGTGCTGCATATGTCATGGCATATGGAAAGAAGCTGACTTACGATTTTGAAGAGGGCGATATTGTAGGAAGATAAAAGCATTTGACGCGGAAAGAATTGAAGTGTATATATATTTGAAGAAATTACAAAGATTGAGAGGAAAATGTATATGAAGATACATTCAGTGGCAGTACTTGGAGCAGGAGCAGTAGGCTCTTATGTTATATGGGGACTTTCAGAAAAGAAGGATATAAGTTTAAGCGTTATTGCAAAGGGCGAAAGAGCGGAAAGACTTAAGGCAGAAGGCTGTCTGATTAATGGAAAGACATACCATCCGGAGGTAATGACCCCAGAGGAAGCAAAAGGTGTTGACCTTCTTGTTGTATCATTAAAATACGGCGCACTTGCAGGTGCATTAGATGATATTAGGGAAGCCGTCGGTGAGAATACAATTGTCATGAGCCTTATGAATGGTGTTGACAGTGAAGAGATAATATCTACCAAGATAGATAAATCACATATTATTTATTCACTTATAAAGGTGGCGTCACACCGCGAAGGTAAGGAATATGTGTTCAATCCTGAGACTACAATAGGCATTATATATGGAGAGGAAACTGCACCATTTGAGAGTGAGAGAGTTGCGGCAATAAGAGATTTATTTGATGGAACAGGACTTAATTACAGAGTGACTGAACATATCAAAGAAGAGATATGGAGCAAGTATAGACTTAATATCTGTAACAATCTTCCACAGGCTATTATTGGAGCAGGTGTTGGCTGTTATACTGACAGTGAGCATATGAAAGCAATCAGCGAAGGATTACGTAAGGAGGTTGAAGCAGTAGCTCTTGCCAAAGGCATTGATATGAGCAGGTGTGCAGATAACTCAAGCCGAGGAAGCGCTGTTCCGCCAACAGCAAGATATTCAACACTGCAGGATATTGACGCTGGCAGACAAACAGAGATAGATATGTTCTCCGGCGCAATGATGCGCATGGGGAAAGAACTTGGAATTGATACACCATATAATGAATATACATATCACATCATCAAGGCACTTGAAGAGAAGAATGATGGCATGTTTGATTATGATGAGAATAGTGAGGCTGTGACTTATTCTAAGTAGTGGCAGACGGATTTAGCAGGCATGTGTGGTACAAGACAAAAAATATTAAGATATTAATCATGGCGCAGCCTTTTTAAGGGCTGCGCTTATTGCTTCTATAAAGACGGAATATGTATATCTGTTGGCTGAATCATAGGTTATGTTGGTTGTGCCGGCTTCCATGACTTTAGCAGCAACTTCATCAAATGAAGTTGTGAGCTTAGGGTACATAGTTGTGATTGATTCAGAAAGATTAACAAGCTCAATGCTGTTAATGTTAGAGGAATCAACTGTGACCTGGATATCAACGGGGTTGCCGTCTAACAGAATAGAGGCGGTATATACTCCGGGGCAGAATTTAGGAGCGTCGGCATTATCAAGGGGTGTCTCAATATTAGAAGAAGCAGAAGCATTTACAGTGCTGCTCTTGGGTTTAGTAGTATTCCTGGAATTATCAGAACTATTGCTGCCAAGACGGATAACAGCGAATATAATAAAAGCTATTATAATAGCAGCGATAACAGCTCCAATAAGGAGCTTTTTAAATGGAATAACAACAATTTTAGTCTGACTCATCACAAAGAAACCTGCCCTTCATATTCATTATTACAAAATATATGGTATGGAGTGGGAGATTATGATTAAAATGTGGTATATTAAATACAAATGTATTGGATAGTGTAAAATGGCACATTAAATTAATGCATGAATGGGGCAAAAACCTACTAAAGTTGCTAAATATGATGAATTAGTAGGTATATTGAGAGAAAAATCAGAGGATAATTAATGCGGATAAAGAAAATTGCCTATTAAATTGATAATTTATGCCAAAATAGTAGGTTTTTTTGATGATTAGAATTGTCTAATATTATAGATATATAAGAAAAAGACCTACTAAAAGTGTGAATGGTGTTTGTTTAGTAGGTCTTCAAGTTAGGAAGAAGCATTATAAAGCAACTAATAGCTTGAAAAAAACTACTAAATTGTTAAATATGATGAAATAGTAGGTAATGAAGAGGGGCAATGACTATGAAACGTAGATTTACTAAAACATTTATAACAGCAATCATGATAATGGCAGGCATGACAGCGTGTGGACAAAAGAAAAATGTCACAACAGATGATGTATCAGAAAAAGAGATGGCGAACATACAGGAGACTGCAGCACAGGAAGTGACAGCACAGGAAATTATAACACAGGAGATTACAACCGAAAAAGAACCGGAAGATGACGAATATGTTCTTGTAAATAAATACATACCGGATATATATGTCGAATTGATGTATGCAACAGACAATAACTTTACAGGTGTCAGAATATATGATTTCACAGACGCATACCTTCGATACGGAACAGTTAAGAAGCTTGCAAATGTGCAGAAAGAACTGAAAGAACAGGGGTACAGCTTAAAGATTTGGGATGCATACAGACCGTTTGAGGCACAGCAGAAATTATGGGAAGTATATCCGGACCCTAATTATGTGGCAAATCCGGCTAACGGAATGAAAAAGCATAATCTTGGAGGAACAGTGGATATTACAATGGTTGCTGCTGATGGAAGTGTTATATCAATGCCGACAGAATTTGATGATTTCTCTCTAAAAGCAGATAGAGATTATTCTGATATAGAAGATGAAGAGGCTGTGAAAAATGTGATGATTCTACAGAATGCTATGGAAAATAACGGATTTACAGGCTATCAGGGAGAATGGTGGGACTATTCGGATACGGTGGAATATGAAGCGGTTGATTTCGAACCATGATGAGACATGATATGAAAAGGTGCATTATGGTAAAGCAAATGATGGTAAAGTCTATTATAGAAAGATTAGGGGAGTAACACATGTCATTACAATTAATTCTGGGAAGCTCAGGTGCGGGTAAATCGCACTATCTGTATACGCATATAATTGAAGAGTCAATGAAGAATCCTGACAGGAATTATATAGTTGTTGTGCCGGAGCAGTACACTATGGCAATTCAGAAAAGACTGGTGTCCATGCATCCAAGAAAAGGAATACTTAATATAGATGTTGTGAGCTTTGAAAGGCTTGCGTATAAAGTATTTGAGGAAGTGGGTGAGGATAATCTTGAAGTCCTTGATGATACAGGAAAGAATCTGATTATTAAAAGAGTTTTAGAGCAGAACAAGGACAGATTAAAATATTTTGGAAGTAATCTGTCTAATACAGGATTTGTGTCAGAGATGAAGTCTGTTATATCGGAAATGCTTCAGTATGATATCAAGCCGGATGTTATGCAGGATGCGGCAGGTGCAGCATACAGTGATTCAGAGGGAAGTGCAGCACTTCAGTATAAGCTTGATGATATAGTACTTGTATATAACGCATTTGCAGAGTACATAGACAAGAATTATATAACTAAAGAAGAAATACTGGATAAATTATGCAGCAAGGTTACAGAGTCAGAGAGAATAAAGAATTGCGAGATAGTATTTGACGGGTTCACAGGTTTTACTCCGGTTCAGTACAATTTAATGACAATTCTTTTATCAATGTGTCCGAAGATATATGTTTCTCTGACAATTGATTCATCTGAGCGTGAAAATTCAGTAAGAGGCAGGGAAGAACTTTTTTTCATGAGTAAGGACTGCGTATCAAAGCTTTATAAGATATGCGATGAAGAACATGTGAAAGTCCTTGAACCTGTGTATATTGCAGGAAAAGCAGTACCGGGAAAGAATGTAATTGTAAATGTTAATTCAAGATTTAAGAATTCAGAAGAACTGGATTTCCTGGAACAGAATCTTTTCAGAAACAATTCGGGAAGATTTAATAAGAAGACTGACAATATCGTTATATATGAGGGAGCTGTTGCCAAGGAAGAATTAACATTTGCAGCAGGAGAAATAATAAGACTTACAAGACTGTGTGGATACAGATATAACGAGATTGCGATAGTTACTGCGGACATGGATGGCTACGGCAAACTGGCGGCTAATATATTAAAGCAGAACGATATACCATATTTCTTAGATTACAAGCGCCATGTGACGGACAATCCATTTATTGCGGCAATTAACGGTGCACTTGGAATAATAGAGAATAATTACAGCTATGACAGCATATTAGGATTCCTAAGAACCGGAATGAGCGGAATGGAGCGCGAAGATATTGATCTGTTAGACAATTACTGTGTTGCAGTTGGAATCAGAGGCAGGGGAAAATGGCATGAACCATGGATAAGAAAGTTCAGGGGAACAGTCAATAATACTGACCTTGAGAAGCTTAATTCACTAAGAACAATGATAACGGATATGTTGGATCCATTGGAAGAAGTGCTTAAGTCAAAGGAATCTGATGTTGCAGATATGGTAAAGGCTCTTTACGAATTCCTTGTGCGTGAAGATATGGAGCAGAAGGTAAGTGTGCTTAATGACAGCGAGTACACTGGTGATGAATATGCGCAGTTATATAAGAAAGTTATAGAAGTATTAGATAAAATGTATGCCCTTCTTGGAAGCGAGAAGGTTGGTATTAAAGAATTTAACAAGATACTTGCGTCAGGATTTCAGGAGATTAAGATAGGACTTATTCCGCAGACCAATGACTGTGTTGTTATCGGAGATATAGAAAGAACCCGTCTAGACAATATCAAGGTCATGTTCTTTGTCGGAATCAATGACGGCAATGTACCTAAGAGGGCTGATTCAAGAAGCGTTCTGTCAGAAAGCGACAGGGAGTATCTTGAGGATAAGGGAATAGTTATGTCAGCTTCCGTGAGGGAGAAAGCATTTACACAGAGATTCTATCTGTATCTTATTATGACAAAGAGTGCGGAGAAGCTTTACATGTCATATGCGGTAAAAAACAGCGAGGGTGCGGCGCTGATGCCTTCATATATTATAAGAAGCATGAGAAAAATGTTTTCACATTGCCTTAAGTTATCTTACAAAGACACGGCACAGCAGAATTCATATGTGACAATACCGCGGGCGGCTAACAGCTTTGATAATACTGAAATTGCTGCAAATGTAGATGAGGATATTATTGATTCACTTACTGGCGGCAGGCTTGTCGGAAGCGTCACATCTTTTGAGAACTTTGCAGAGTGTCCATTGAGATATTACTTAAGGTATGGAGTTGATTTAAAGGAAAGGGAAGAATTTACATTTTCACCAGTAAACTTTGGCGTCGTACTGCATGCGGTTATCCGTGAGGTGTGCGACGAAATCAAGAAAAACGGTGAGTCGTACTATCTGATATCAGAGGAGAAGCGCCGCGAGATGGTAAAAAGAAGTGTCGCTGCAATTACTGACATATACCAGAACAGTATCCTTAAGGATTCAAGCCGTAATTCATTCATGATTAAGCGGATGGAAGACCTTGCAGACCGCACTGTATGGGCGATGGGTGAACAGTTAAAATGTGGTGATTTCGTGCCATTTGTATTCGAGCATAAGTTCAATATGGAAGTCGGGGACGGAGACAGAAAGCAGCTTATGAGTGGAACAATTGACCGTGTTGACATATGCGAAAACGGCACAGATGTATATGTAAGAATTATCGATTACAAGACAGGAAAGAAGGATTTCAACATAGTAAAGACCTACTACGGAATTGATATCCAGCTTATGGTCTACATGGAAGCGGCAATGAAGCTTGTGGCGAAGATGCGTCCGGGTAAAAATGTGATTCCTGCCGGAGTGTTCTACTACAACATAAGTGACCCGATTGTATCTGCGACAACAGAGAGTGCAGATGAGATAGAGGATAAGATTAAGGGTGAACTGCGTCTTAAAGGAATGGTTAATTCGGATAAGGATATTGCCGAGAAGATGGACAATACCGAGGGTACATCACTTAATATTCCGGTTAGCAGAAAGGCTGACGGCGGATTTGACTCACGAAGAAGTAAGGTGATGAATACAGAGCAGTTTAATATGCTTGGAAGATTCGTTGATGTAAGGGCGGTTGATACCGCGGATAGAATTGCAGGTGGTGATATCAGGAGAAGTCCTTATAAAGACGGACAGTTTTCAAGCTGTGACAGATGTCCTTATGGGGCAGTGTGTGGATTTTCAGTGGATTTGCCAGGCTGCAATTACAGAAAATTAAAGAAATTCGATGATGAAGTGTTATGGAATAATATAAAGGAAGGGGTTGATGAGAATGGAAAGAAAATGGACACCGGCGCAGAAGAGCGCGATTGATACAAGAGACTGTAATGTGCTTGTTTCGGCGGCTGCCGGTTCAGGAAAGACTGCTGTTCTGGTAGAGCGAATCATTTCCATGATTACAGACCCTGACAAGAATATAGATATAGACAGGCTGGTTGTTGTTACATTTACAAAGGCGGCAGCAGCCCAGATGAAAGACAAGATAAGAAAAGCACTTGATTCAATGCTTGACGAGAATCCGGGGGATGTGAACCTTTTAAGACAGATAACACTGCTTAACAACGCACAGATAACAACTATAGACAGTTTCTGTCTATGGATAATCAGAAATCATTTTCCAGAGGTTAATCTGGACCCGGGGTTCAGGATAATGGACGAGGGTGAGAAGAAGCTTATTGAAAATGATGTGTTGGAAGATGTGCTTGAGGAATTCTATGCCGAAGCAGATGAAGAATTCTTTAATCTTGTTGATGCATTTGGCATGGGACGGGACGATTCAGGGCTTGTGAGCATTATAGATAAAATATACCGTTTTTCAAGAAGTAATCCGTGGATTGATGAGTGGTTTGACGAGTGCATGTTAGTTTATGATGATGAGACTTACGATAATCCTGCAATTAAGGAGCTGTATGATTCAATTAAAAATGCACTTCTTGATTACCGTGATAAATACAACAGATTAGTAGATATCTGTTCTGAGCCGGCAGGACCTGCAGCATATACAGGTGCTTTGCAGTCTGACCTGCTTGGAATTAATGAGATGATTAATTCACAGGATTTTGGAGAGCTTGGCAGAAGGATAAGAATATTTTCATTTGAAGCTCTGTCAAGAAAGAAGGATGCAGGAGCAGACCCGGATATTAAGGAATATGTTAAGGGGCAGCGAAAGTTGTTTAAAGATTACATAGGACGGCTTAATGATAAGATATTCTTGAAAGATGATGAGGGAATATTTGCAGACATGCAGGGGGCAGGCATCCAGATACGGACTTTACTTAAAGTGGCAAAGGTGTATGCCAAGCGTGTTTCAGAGGTGAAGCGAGAGAAGGGCATAATTGATTTTAATGACATGGAACATCTTGCACTTTCAATACTTGTAAAGAAAGAAGACGGAAAGCTTGTATATACAGAGACTGCCGACAAGCTTGCGAACAGATTTGAAGAGATACTGATAGACGAGTATCAGGATTCCAATCAGCTGCAGGAGGTTATTCTTAATGCGGTGTCAAAGACGAGACTGTCAGGTGAGAATAACAATATATACATGGTTGGTGATGTAAAGCAGAGTATATACAAGTTCCGTCTTGCCTGCCCGGAGCTTTTCATAGAGAAGTACGATACATACGGCGAGACTGGCGATAATGTTAGAATTGAATTACAGAAGAATTTCCGAAGCCGGGAAAATGTACTTGAGTGTGCCAATGATGTGTTCAGTCATATCATGAATAAGAATTTTTCAGGAATCGGGTATGACGAATCTGTAAGGCTTAATGCGGGGTTTCCATATCCTGAATACAGTGACAGTAATTATGGTGATGAAGCCAACAAGAGTACAGATGTAATTCTTATATCTTCAGAGAATGAAGAAGAGGCGACAACAAGAGAGCTTGAGGCAGACAGGCTTGCAAAGCTGATTGAGGGAATAGTTTCTTCTAGCGTAAATGTGTATGATGCAGATGAAAATATATACAGACCGGCAGAATACAGGGATATTGTAATTCTTACAAGGTCAGTTACAGGCTGGGCGGATACATTTGCAGATGCCCTGATGGATAGGGGGATACCGGCGTATACAGATTCGTCAACAGGATATTTCAGCGTGCGTGAGATACAGGTAATCTTAAGCATGCTTACGATAGTAGATAATCCGGTTCAGGAGATAAGCCTTGCGGCGGCGATGATGTCTTATTTTGGAGGATTTACGGCAGCGGAGCTTGGAATGGTGAGAAAGCTTGGCAGAGAGCATGTAGATAAGAATGTGCATAATAATCTGTATGAACATTTGAAAGCGGTTGCAGTGCTTGGCGGAGCAGATAAGATACAGGAGACGGATGTTAAGCAGCTGTCCGGCAAATGTGCATTATTCCTTGCAAAGCTCACAGAATACCGAGACAAGAGCAGTGTTGAGTCACTATATGATCTGTGTTGGGAGATGATATATGATTCAGGCTACTACGATTATGTGGGAACAATGCCTGCCGGAGCGCAGAGACAGGCTAACTTAAATGTCCTGCTGGAAAGAGCAGCGGGATATGGAAAGTCAAGCTATTCTGGTCTGTTTAATTTCTTAAGATATATTGAAAGACTTAAGAAGTTTGACGAAGATTTTGCAGAGGGGGCTGCCAGTCTTGATAATGAGAATCTTGTAAGAATTATGAGTATCCATAAGAGTAAAGGCCTTGAATTTCCTATTGTAATACTTGCTGGGGCGCATAAGAACATTAACTTTATGGATGCAACAGCACCGGTGCTTGTAGACCAGAACTTAGGAATTGCAGTTGATTATGTTGACCTTGAAAGAAGAACGAAGACACCTACTATTATTAAAGGTGCTATGGCAAGAAGAATTGTAAGGGAGTCGATAGCTGAGGAAGAGAGACTTCTCTATGTTGCAATGACAAGAGCAAGGGAAAAACTGATAATTACCGGAGTTGTAAAAGATGCAGACAAGACACTTGATAAATACAGGGGAAGTGCAAAGCAACTTGCAGCAGATGGAATGTTGTCTTTCGCGGACAGTGAGAATATAAAGAACTATCTTGATATGATAATGCCAGTGTGTCTTATGGATTCAGATAAATTGAAAGGCAGCTTTAAAGTGATGGTTGATGCCGGAGAGGATTCTTGGGCTGATGTGGATGAATCCGGGGAGATGGCTGGTGAAGCGAATGCTGTTAGAATCGGGGGACTGGCTGATGAAATTATGGAAGCTGTGTCTTATCCTTTATTAGAGGAGCTTCCAGAGTATGTTCCTGATGATAACGCAGCCGGAAGGATGAAGCTGACGGTTTCGCAGCTTAAGGCTATGCAGGCGGATGATGATTCAGAGGAAAATGCTTACATGGATGAATCTGTGAAGACAGCACTTAAAAAGGAAGAATGTGATGAGACAAACAGCATAATTCCAAAGTTCATAAGCGGTGAGGAAGTTAAGCTTGCTGCTAATGAGCGTGGTAGCGCATATCACAGGGTTATGGAATGTCTTGACTATTCAGTAAGTGTGAACCTTGATGGAGTTAAAGCAGATATTAACAGAATGTTAGAAACAGGCAAGATGAATGAATTACAGGTGAAAAGTGTCAATCCGTGGGATATATATACATTTGTACAATCAGATACAGGCAGGAGAGTTGCAAATGCGGTGAACTGTGGCAGTGTCAGAAGAGAACAGCCTTTTGTATTTGAGTACGAAGGACAGCTTATACAGGGTATAATTGACTTGTGTTTTGAAGAGGACGGAGAACTTGTGATTGTTGATTATAAGACTGACAGGGTTATGAAGGGCAAAGCGGGGGAAAAAGAGCTTGTCAAAAGATACGCAATCCAGCTTGATTACTATGCAAAAGCGCTGGAACAGCTTACCGGAAAAACTGTAAAAGAAAAAATTGTATATTCATTTACTTTAGGAAAAGAAATAATGTGTTAAAATTACGAAAAATTTTCTCTAACATGTAAAATGCGGTTGAAAATATTGTACAATAATGGTAATATAAACATGATTTGTGAATAAAACATATTAAATCTGCACAAAAATGTGTATAAAAGAAAAGGAGAGGAAAAATGAAAAAGCAAGTAAAAAAATTTATGAGTGCATTACTTGCATGTGTAATGGTGGCAGTGTCAGTTATAGCATTTGACATGAACCCAGTACATGCAGCTTCTGGCGCAATAACAGAAGCATCAGGCTGGCTTGAGACAGCATATGTTAAGTGGACACCTGTAACAGGAGCTACAGGTTACAATGTATATGTTAAGTCTGCAAGTGCCTCAGATTCAGCTTATGTCCAGTTGGATGATGAGCTTATCAGAAAGTATCCGTCTTACATGAGAGCGGATGCTGTAGGATTAAAAGCAGGCGATTATGTTATGAAGATTGTTCCGCTGAACAATGGCAAGGAGAATACAGCAGCTGCTATCGTTTCAGATAAGCTTACTGTAAAAGCACATGACAGAAGCGGATTCACATTTTCAAGTAATTCACCGGTAAAGAATGGTGTTGGTGCATATAACAACGATGGAACATTAAAGTCTGATGCATCAGTGCTTTATGTTACAGAAGCTAATAAGAATACAGTTAAGTTAACTATTGGAAATACAGAATATACAGGTGTGGCAGCAATCACACAGGCAATTAAGGCTAAGAGTAACTGCCAGCCAGTTGCTATCCGTATTATAGGTCAGGTTACATTAAGCGGACTTGCCTGCAAAGATGTATCATCAGCATATGCAATTGGTGTTAAGGGAGCAGCTAACGTAACATTTGAGGGTATTGGTGATGATGCTACTTTATATGGAGCAGGTGTGGCTGTATTCCAGTCAACAGGCATAGAAGTAAGAAACCTTGGTCTTATGAACTGGGGCGGTGGAAAAGACGGAGATGGTATATCTCTTAAGCAGTCACTTGGTGTATGGGTACATAACAACGATGTGTTCTATGGTAATGCTGGTTCAGATGGTGACCAGGCTAAGGGCGATGGCTCTATGGATTTAAAGGATAATTCTCAGTATGTGACAGTATCTTACAATCATTTCTGGGATTCAGGAAAGATGTCACTTTGTGGCATGAAGTCAGAGTCAGGTGAGAACTGGATTACATATCACCATAACTGGTTTGACCATTCTGATTCAAGACATCCTCGTATCAGAACAATGTCAGTTCATGTATATAATAACTACTATGATGGTAATTCTAAATATGGTGTAGGCGCTGCAAAGGATAGTGAGGCTTTCGTAGAGGCTAACTATTTCAGACATTGTAATTATCCAATGCTCAGTTCAATGCAGGGAAGTGATGTTCTGGCAGGTGGAATATTCTCAGGAGAGAATGGTGGTGTCATCAAGGCATACAACAACTATATGGAAGGTCAGAAGTCTGTTATATATGCTAATTCGGATGCTGGTACAACAACTGCAAGTGCAACTGATTTCGATGCATATCTTGCAACATCAAGAAGTGAAACAGTACCTTCAACTTATAAGGCAAAGCAGGGTGGAAAGACATATTCTAATTTTGATACTAAGGTTGATTTAGGTGTTGATACTGCTGATATTGATGCACCTGCAGATGTTCCTTCAATTGTAACTAAGTATGCAGGACGTATTATGGGTGGCGACTTTAAGTGGACATTTGATAACAGTGTTGATGATGCAAGCTATTCACTTAACAGACCTTTAAAGGATAAGCTTAATGCATACAAGACATCTCTTGTATCAGTAGGTGGTGGAAGCGTATCATCAGGAGAAAAGCATATACATAATTATGTAAGTACTATAACAAAGAAAGCTACATGTGCTGAAGAAGGAGAAATTACTTACACATGTATAGCTACTAATGGAACTTGCGATAAGAAGACATACACAGAAGTAGTTCCAAAGACAGCTCATACATATGGTGAATGGAAAGTAGTTAAAGAAGCAACAGAGACAGAAGAAGGGCTTAAGAGTCATTCTTGTACAGTATGCGGGGCTGAAGAAACAGCATCTATTCCAAAGAAGGGTTCAACAGGTGGAACAGAGACACCAGAAGTACCAACAGGAGATGCAAAGGTACATAATTTTACAACATCAGGTGCAAATAGTTCATTCTTTGTAATTTCTGGTAATCTTGCATCAAACAAGGGAACAGTAACGTATAATGGACTTACACTTACACAGTGCCTTAAGATGGAGTCATCAACAAGCATTAAGTTTACAGCATCATCAAAGGGAACACTTACACTTGTATTTGCAGAAAGTGGTAAGAATGTAAAGATTAACGGAAAAAAGAACGCATCAGATTCTAATTGCATAGTAACAGTTGATGTTGCAGCTGGAAGTGTAGAGATAACAAAGGGAGATACCATGAATCTTTTCTATATGGTATATACACCATCTGGAACATCAGAGACAACACATACACATAAGTATGAGTCAAAGATAACAAAGCAGGCAACATGTACAGAGACAGGAGTGCTTACATATACATGTACATCTACAACAGGAACATGTGACAAGAAGACATATACAGAAACAATCCCAGCAACTGGACATAAGTTCAGTACAGAGTGGACAGTAGATGTTGAAGCAACAGAGACAACACCAGGAAGCAAGAGCCACCATTGTACAGTATGTGATGCGAAGACAGATGTAACAGTAATTCCTGCAACAGGAACAGTAGAGAAGCCGTTAACAATTACTGCATCAAAGACAGAAGCAGATAAGACAGTAACATTTACAGCAAAAGCTGCAGGTGGAAAAGAAGGATATACATATAAGTTTATAGTATATAACAAGACAACAGGAACATGGGGACTTGTACAGAACTACAGCAGTAAGAATACATGCACATGGACAAAGGGAAGTGCTGGAGACAGATACTTCTATGTAGATGTAAAGGATGCAGCAGGTAATGTAGTAAGAAGTGAGGCTCTTAATGTCAAGATTGATGCTGCTACACCAAAGGTAACACTTACAGGAAGCTCAGAGACTGTTAATGCAGGAGCAAAGCTTACCCTTACAGCACAGACAACACTTGGAAGCGGATGCACATATAAGTTCATAATTTTTAACCCTGCAACTAACCAGTGGTTTAAGTTACAGGATTTTGGTTCAAGCAATACCTTCACATGGACAGCTGGAAGTGATGGAACAAGATTATTCTATGTAGATGTTAAAGATGCTGATGGCAATGTGACAAGAAGCAAGGTTCTTAATGTTACTATTGGAAGCGGAAGTACTGATAGACTTACAGTTAATGCAACAGTAAGTGATAATACTACAAATATTGGAGAAAAGATTACATTTACAGCGCATGGCATTGGAGGAAAAGCAGGTTACACATATAAGATGGTTGTATACAATAAGACAACTAAGACATGGGGACTTGTACAGAATTTCAGCAGTAACAATGCTATAACATGGGTTGCAGGAACAGCAGGAGACAGAGAATTCTATATCGATGTTAAGGATGCTGACGGCAATGTTGCAAGAAGTGCTGTTATGAATGTTATAACAAAATAATAAAAACATAATAATGGTAGAAAGGCACATAGATAGGATTATCTGTGTGTCTTTTTTGTACATATATATTAATTTTTTGTGAATAAACCTTGAATAATTTGTGCAAAAATGGTAATATGAGTCTAGATTTTGAATTTTGATTATTCATAATTCACAATTGTATGCATATTTGGAAAAAGGAGAGGAAAATGTCATGCAAAAAATAAGAAAAGTGTTTGCTAAGGTTGTTGCAGGATTGTTAATCGTAAGTAATCTTGCAATAGCAGCACCAAGTATGACTTATGCAGCATCTGCAACAAGTTTTACTACTTATGGTGGATGGAATGAAATGATGTATGCAACTATCAAAGGTGTTAAGGATGCCGATGTTACTGCAGTATCATATTCAGGTCCAGTTAGTGGTTCTCTTACAGGAGAGGACTTTGAGTATCTTGTTAGAGATACAGCCGACGGAGCAAGAGTTGATGTAATGGGATTAAAGCCAGGTACATATACTCTTAAGGTTACTACTAAGACAGGTACATATACCCAGTCAGGAATTGAGGTTAATGCACAGGATAGATCGGGATATGCGCATTACAATTATACTGATGGTGTAGGTGCTTATAATGATGATGGTACATTAAAGGATAACGCAATTGTTCTTTATGTAACAGATGAAAACAAGAATACAGTTACACTTTCTTATGGTGGAGTAACAGTTGCAGGCATTGGTAATATTCTTAACTCAGTCGGTAAGGCATGTGGTGAAGCAGGTCATGAGACAGAGTGTAAGAAGGTATCGAAAGGAAAGACATATTACGGCAAGGGTAATACTAATCAGGGTATTCTCCAGTTACTTGCTGAGAATAATATACCATTAGTAATTCGTATGGTCGGAGCAGTATCAGAGTCTGGTCTTTATAAGACAGGAACATGGGCAGCAGCTAATGCAGGACTTATTGATGGCCTTACAGATTATGATTCTAATGATTATGGCGGAAGTGTTGGCGACAACGGTCATATGGCACGTATGAAGTCAGCAAAGGATGTAACAATTGAAGGTGTTGGTACAGATGCAGCTATGGATGGATGGGGAATTCATTTTATGTCTGAGACATCAACAACAGCAGCTGGATTAGGAAAGAACTTTGAGGTTCGTAATCTTACATTTATGAATCAGCCAGAAGATGCTATTGGTATGGAAGGTGTTCAGGAAGGCTCTGTTATAACAGCTCCAGTTGAAAGATGCTGGATTCACAACAATGAGTTTTACAGCCCTTCTATAACAGGACCTGCAGAATCAGATAAGGCTGAAGGTGATGGATCATGTGATTTCAAGCGTGGTGAATATTTAACAGTTTCATATAACTACTTTGAAGGATGTCATAAGACTAACCTTGTTGGTTCATCAGATACATCGTTACAGTATAATCTTACATATCATCATAATATCTGGAAGGGATGTAAAGCAAGACAGCCTCTTGGACGTCAGGCTAATATGCATTTCTACAATAACCAGTTTATAGGAACAACAGATTATGCAATGAATACAAGAGCCAATGCTTACATATATTCAGAGTACAATTTGTTTTTTATGACAAAGAATCCTATGGATGTAAGATCAGGAGCAATTAAAAGCTATAATGATTCATTTTCATCTTGTATTGGATCGATGACAGGAACGGTTGTTACAGATAAGTCAACTAAGGTTACATCAGGTAATAAGTACGAGAATTTTGATACTAATGCATCGCTTTCATATATTCCAAGTGGTGACTATCAGTTACAGACAAGTGTTACAGATGCAGCCAAGGTTCTTAAGGCATACAATGGATGTATGCCAGAGACAGTTAAGAGACCAGAGAATGTTACAACTTCAGAGTGTTCATTGTTGTCATATTGTGCACCTGGTGTAACACCAATTAATATATCTGATTATCCATATACAGCAGCACCAGGAAAGCTTAGCAAGACGGTATATGCATTCACAGTAGGTGGAACAGTAGATGTTACTATATCATTTGCATCGGAAGCTTTAACTACAACAGGTTGTCTTGTTAATGAGACTGGTGAGTGCTTCCAGGTAGGAAGTGGTACTGTTACAGGTCTTCCGGCTGGAACGTATATGGTTATGCCATATAATGTTCAGTCAGGTGGTAATGGAGTTAATCCGGCAGCAGGTACATTTAAGGATATGACTATTAATTCAATTACAATTAATGCGGCTGATCCTAATGCACATTATCATCATTATGTATCAGAGGTAACTAAGCAGGCTACATGTACAGAAGAAGGCGTTATTACATATACATGTACAGCAACTAATGGAACTTGTGATAAGAAGACATACACAGAGGTGATTCCAAAGACAGCTCATACATATGGCGAATGGAAAGTAGTTAAAGAAGCAACAGAGACAGAAGAAGGGCTTAAGAGTCATTCTTGTACAGTATGCGGGGCTGAAGAAACAGCATCTATTCCAAAGAAGGGTTCAACAGGTGGAACAGAGACACCAGAAGTACCAACAGGAGATGCAAAGGTACATAATTTTACAACATCAGGTGCAAATAGTTCATTCTTTGTAATTTCTGGTAATCTTGCATCAAACAAGGGAACAGTAACGTATAATGGACTTACACTTACACAGTGCCTTAAGATGGAGTCATCAACAAGCATTAAGTTTACAGCATCATCAAAGGGAACACTTACACTTGTATTTGCAGAAAGTGGTAAGAATGTAAAGATTAACGGAAAAAAGAACGCATCAGATTCTAATTGCATAGTAACAGTTGATGTTGCAGCTGGAAGTGTAGAGATAACAAAGGGAGATACCATGAATCTTTTCTATATGGTATATACACCATCTGGAACATCAGAGACAACACATACACATAAGTATGAGTCAAAGATAACAAAGCAGGCAACATGTACAGAGACAGGAGTGCTTACATATACATGTACATCTACAACAGGAACATGTGACAAGAAGACATATACAGAAACAATCCCAGCAACTGGACATAAGTTCAGTACAGAGTGGACAGTAGATGTTGAAGCAACAGAGACAACACCAGGAAGCAAGAGCCACCATTGTACAGTATGTGATGCGAAGACAGATGTAACAGTAATTCCTGCAACAGGAACAGTAGAGAAGCCGTTAACAATTACTGCATCAAAGACAGAAGCAGATAAGACAGTAACATTTACAGCAAAAGCTGCAGGTGGAAAAGAAGGATATACATATAAGTTTATAGTATATAACAAGACAACAGGAACATGGGGACTTGTACAGAACTACAGCAGTAAGAATACATGCACATGGACAAAGGGAAGTGCTGGAGACAGATACTTCTATGTAGATGTAAAGGATGCAGCAGGTAATGTAGTAAGAAGTGAGGCTCTTAATGTCAAGATTGATGCTGCTACACCAAAGGTAACACTTACAGGAAGCTCAGAGACTGTTAATGCAGGAGCAAAGCTTACCCTTACAGCACAGACAACACTTGGAAGCGGATGCACATATAAGTTCATAATTTTTAACCCTTCAACTAACCAGTGGTTTAAGTTACAGGATTTCAGCTCAAGCAATACATTTACATGGACAGCTGGAAGCGATGGAACAAGATTATTCTATGTTGATGTTAAGGATGCTGATGGTAATGTAACAAGAAGCAAAGCTCTTAATGTTACTATTGGTAATGGAAGTGCTAACTGGCTTTCAGTTAAGGCAACAGTAAGCTCTAATACATCTAAGACTGGAGACAAGATTACATTTACAGCAGAAGGCGTTGGAGGAAAAGCAGGATACACATATAAGATGGTTGTATACAACAAGACAACTAAGATATGGGGACTTGTACAGAACTTCAGTAGCAATAATACAATAACATGGACAGCAGGAACAGCAGGAGACAGAGAATTCTATATTGATGTTAAGGATGCTGATGGCAATGTTGCAAGAAGTGCTGTTATGAATGTTACAACTACTAAATAATAGTTTAACTCTATAACATTTAATCATTATTGAATGCACGGGCGTTTCATTTGATACGCTCGTGTATTTTTTTACTAATTTGTTAAAATAATTTTTGAAAAATATATTGAATATTGATAATAAATCAAAATGCATATATAATATAAGATTGACAGATAATAAATATATAATGAGAGGGAAGTATTATGGCAAAGATAAGTGTTATAACACCTGTCTATAAAGTAGAGAATTACTTGAGAAAATGTGTGGATAGTATACTTGATCAGACATTTAAGGATTTTGAGTTAATAATAGTTGATGATGGTTCACCAGATTCATGTGGAAGTATAGCAGATGAATATGTACAGAAAGATGAAAGAGTACGCGTTATACATAAACAAAACGGTGGTGCACCAAGTGCAAGAAACAGAGGAATTGATATAGCTAAGGGAGAATGGCTGTATTTTCCGGATTCAGATGACTGGCTTGAGCCGGATTATCTTGAAGCATTATACAATACTGCTATAAAAACAGATGCTAAGCTAGTTGTGTCTGGTTATACAATGGAGTATTTTGAAAACGGTGTAGCACACAGCTACAGTGTATCAACACCTAAGAAGAATTATAATTCACAGGAGTTAGTAAGAGGTAATCTGCACAATTATTTTGATAATATGATGATGGCTGTACCTTGGAATAAGTTATATAAGGCAGATTATATATTAGACAATAATTTAAGATTTCCAGAGTTAAAGTGGGATGATTTACATTTTAATATGGAAGTTATTATGGATATTGATAAGGTTGCTATATGTAGCAATGCCGGATATCATTTCTTTCGTTCAAGACCAGGATCAGAAACTACTACAGTTTTTGACAGCATGCTGTATAAGAAGAGAAAAGAACAGTTTGAGCATATTATGAGAGTGTACCGCCACTGGAATATTAAAAACAGAGAGATTCTCAGTGTTATATATGGATATTATGCTTCAAGACTTGTACAGTGCGTGCAGGAAATATCGATAAGTAATATCAGCAAAGCAGATAAGAAGAGAATGATTTCAGATATATTGAATGACAAGCTTAGTTATACAGCTATAAAGAAAGGCAGAATTGAATCTAAGGTATTGTCAGTAGCTGCTACACCAATGAGAATGCATAATGTGTCATTATGTATATTTATGGGTAAAGCGATTGGATTCGTAAAGATTAATATGTCATCTTTATTTTATAAGATAAAATCAAAGTCTGTTAATAAGGCAAAAGTTATAAATTAATTAAACAAGATGGAGAAAATTTGATGATTAAATCCACAATTAGAAAGATAATGGACGATGTTCAGACTATTTCATATGCACAATTAGAAAATAGGCTTGAAAAATATAGTGAGATATCATTTGATATATTTGATACTCTTATAAAAAGAGATGTACCTAAGCCTACAGATGTTTTCAGACTTATGGGAAAATGCATGAGAGATGATAGTTTTTATGAAAACAGAGTCGGGGCAGAAAGAATTGCAAGACAGGCTTTAGGCGAGGTGTCACTTGAAGATATATATGCTATTATGTATTCGAATAATGAAGATAATAAGCAGAAACTTATGTCGAATGAGATAGAGTACGAGAATAGTCTGTGTACAGTTAATAAAGACATGATTGATATATATAATAGAATTGTAAAATATAAAAGAGTATTTCTTATATCTGATATGTACCTTAGCAGAGAAGTTATACAGTCAATTCTTGATAATAATGGAATAAAGGGATATGAGGCATTAATAGTATCCAATGAGATAGGAAAAACAAAATCAAGTGGTGAATTGTATGAATACGTGAAGTCAGAATACGGCTGTAAGAACATGTGCCATGTCGGAAATAATTTTATGGCAGATTATGTTGCGGCAAAGAAATCAGGACTTTCATCTTGTAAAATTAAAACTAATACATACAGACTTGAAAGAAAATTTGATATTGAATCGGATAAGGATGCATATTTAAGTGCATTTTTAAGTAATCACCATTCATATGATGAGGATTATTTCTATAATTTTGGATATGAAAGATTCGGTCCGGTATTATACGGCTTTATTAAATGGATGTATGAGGATCTTGTAAAAGAAGGAATACAGGAAGTATATTTTATGGCAAGAGATGGTTTCATAATGCGTAAAGTATACAGAGAATTAGGATATGATAAAAAGATTTCTGACAGATATTTTGAGGCATCACGACGAAGCTTAAGAGTTCCTTCATATCACAATAACAACAGCATAGAGTACGTTATTAATGAATCACCGCTGTTGTCAACGACGAATATGGAACAGCTTCTGGATAGTCTTGGACTAGAGGCTTCTGATTATGAAAATGTAATCAAGGAATACGGATTTACTTTGAGAGGACATATCAGGAGAGATGAATTAAAGGATAATCCCGATTTTGTTAAGTTATATCAAAGAATTAAATCAGATGTGATTAATAATTCCAGTATGGAATTTGAGAATCTTATTAATTACCTTAAACAGTGTGATTTCAGTAAGAAAATTGCTGTTGTTGATATAGGCTGGGGTGGTTCTATGCAGAAGAACTTGATACAGACACTCAATAATAATGGAATATCTAACAATATAACAGGTTATTATCTTGGTTTATCTAAGAAATCAAGAGAAAATCTCGGCAAAAACGGATATAAAGCAAAGGGATATCTGTTTGACTGTCTTAATAACAGTAACGATAAAGATATTGAGATTGCATTCAGACCATTATTTGAAACATTATTTTTAGAACAGTCAGGTTCCGTAAAATGTTATGAAACAAGAGAAGACGGAGTGGTTGCTGCAGTAAGATATGAGTATGAATATCTTAAAGATGGTGAATTGTCACACGAGGCACAGAATGTAATTAATATTCAGAAGGGTGCAGTTAATTTTGCGAAAGACTTTAAGGATAGTAAAGTTTCAGATTATATAAACAGTGACGTTAAAACACTGTTTAAATATATGTATACAACAGGTACCAATCCTAATATGCAGGATGTAAAAATGTTTGGAGATTTTATTTTCTTTAACAATGGCAGTGAGAATTATCTTGCAAGGCCTAAGAAAGTATTATCTTATGTACCTAATCCCAAGAAATGTTTAAGAGATTTATCAGAAGCACAGTGGAAAGTTGGATTTTTCAAGCGTTTAATGAAAATACCATTTCCATATTTAAGATTATATATGAAGCTGCATCGTATGAATAATAATGAAGAGGATTGAGCTTGGAAGGGACAATTAAACAATGATATACATTTTAATGCTTAGTGTATTAGTGTTATTAATTATAACCATGCAGTTGTTTAATAAAGATATGACAGCACCGGCATTTTTGATTACAGCAGCATTTACAGTATCTCTATTGTGTTGCTGCATATATGCGGATGTATGGGGATTTAATGATTACAGACTTATACTGGTCATATTGGCTGGTTTGATAGGATTTAATATATTCAGTTATATTACATATATACTTGATAAGAACGGCAGAGAGCCTGCTTCATACAGATTTGAGCCTGTAGCGGTTAATGGATATAAGTTATGCATCTATCTACTTTTTCAGTTGGTTTTATATGGATTGTACATAATCATGATTATGAAAACGACAGGAAGCTTTTCGTTGTCAGGCATGTCTGATGCCATTGGAGAGTATTATAATGCCGGTAAAAGCGGAAAACAGGTGTATAGTTCTGGTCTGGTTAATATTGGTACGATTATCAATATGCCGGGTATCTATTATGTAATATATCTTGCAGTAAATAATATAATATGCAGAAAGAAGAATAATATACTTATATATATTAATATATTTGTGGGAATGACAGGTGCGCTTCTCAGCGGAACACGGACTACATTTTTTATGTATATTATTGCAACGGTGATTATCTATATAGTACTTAAACAGAGATATAACGGCTGGAAAAAGAATATTAATATTGCCAGCGTTATTAAAGGTGTTTTGTTTATTATGGCTGCTATAATTGTATTTAATATGCTCTTTGCAATTCAGGGAAGAACATTGTCTGATATAACTGTAGTAGATCTTATAGCAAATTATATAGGTGCACCAGTCAAGAACCTTGAATTGTTTATTAAGGACGGAAGAATTAAAGGTAATGGGTTTGGATTAATAACATTTCGTGATACATATTCATGGGTAAATGAAATGCTTGGTTCAGAACATTTCATCATACCTAAAGTATATAAGTATAGATGGATTGATGGTAAGATACTTGGAAATGTATATACACAGCTCATGCCGTTATACAATGATTTTGGTATACCAGGTGTATTTATATCTATGGGACTTTTAGGCATATTCTGCCAGAAGATATACGACAGTATAAAGTACAAGAAAAGCAGAGGAAATATTGATTACAGACTGCTGATATATTCATATGTCGGATTTGCAATAATCTTCAGCTTTTTCTCAAATAAATTTTTTGAACTTATATTTGCAAGAGCAATGATATATTATCTTGTAGGCATTTTTATATTTGATATATTCTTCTGTCATATTTCAATAAGATATGGAACATTTGTATTGAATTTTAGAAAAAAGAGTAAGGGTGGAAAATAATATTATGAATGGACTGGTATCAATTATAGTTCCTGTATACAACAGTGAGCACTGGCTTGACAGATGTGTAAAAAGTATATTGGGACAGACATATCATAATATTCAGATAATACTTATAGATGATGGTTCACAAGATGGTTCAGCCGCTTTATGCGATGAATATGCAGCAGAATATGAAAAGGTAAATGTTATTCATCAGCAGAATCTTGGTGCAGGAAGTGCAAGAAATGCAGGACTGCAGTATGCTGATGGCGAATATATATGCTTTGTGGATTCAGATGACTGGATAGAGCCGGTGCTTGTTGAAAGATTAGTGAGCGGAATTGCTGACGCAGATGTGTCAATATGCGGATACAGTATATTGGATGACTCAGAAACAGGCAGTGATTCTAAAGGCACGGTCAGCTGTGACAGGCTGGATGTATTAAAAAGAATGCTTATGCCTGGTTATCCGTCAGAAGAAGCGTGTTACGGATATCTGTGGAATAAGTTATTTAAGAAATCAATAATTGAAAAGTACGATATAACATTTAACAATTCATATATTATGTGGGAGGATATGCTGTTTTGCTGCAGATATATGGCTCATATTGAGAATGGAACATACTGCTGTGATAGATTGTATCATTACAATATGGATAATGAAACGAGCCTGAGTCATAAAGTGACAGCAGAGGTTATGGATTCTTGGAATCTCGCAGCGAAAGAGATAGAAAATATTGTAACAGATATGGGTGTCAATAAAAAAATTCAGTATGATGCCGTGACAGCAGATTTATATATGAAGACATTAATTGCGTATGCTAAAGAGAAGAAAATCCGTAATCTGCAAAAAGAAACTGTACAGTATCTTGGCAGACAGAAACATTTGCTGAGAAAGAAATATAGAATATATTTAATGATATATAAAATATCTCCGGTATTATTACAGAGTATTAGTAATTTATTAAGTGTATAAATGAGGACATATATGATTGGAATTATAACTTTATATTATAACAATTATAATATTGGTGGGCTTCTTCAGGCCTACGCATTACAAAAGACACTTGAAGATAACGGAATTGAGTCAGAACAGCTGTCAGTGTGGCATTATAAGAAAGAAACTGTCAGCTTTAGAAGAAAATTAACAAGCAAAGCAATCCGCATGATAAAGAACCCGGCTGCAGAGATAAAGGCAACAAAACATAACCGGGAGATGGAATGGCGTAAAAATGTGATATCAGCTGATATAGAAAAGCGTCAGAAGCATATGAGAGCTTTCATGCAGGAGATACCTCACAGCAGTCAGATATATACACCGGACAACATAAAGGAAAGCCTTAAAGACTATTCAGGATATATAGTTGGAAGTGATCAGGTATGGAATGATGACTATATTGATAAGAATAACATGATGATAAATATGCTTCAGTTTGTACCGGACGACTATCCTAAGATTTCATATGCGGCAAGTATTGGAAAGAACAGCGGTTTTAAGGACTGGTTTGTTGAAATGCTTGGCGGGCTTAAGCATTTTGATTCGGTATCAGTAAGAGAAAAGTCGGCAGCAGACATAATAAAACAATATACAGGAATTGATTCACAGGTTGTATTAGACCCGACACTTATGCTTACAGATGAGGATTGGAAAGCATTAGTACATAAAGAAGATAATAAGAGTGAAAAAACACCATATATATTTACATATTTTCTTGGGCAAGATAAAGCAAACAGAGAGTTTGCAGAAGAATTAAGCAAAAAAACATCTATGAAAATAATTAATTTTGCACATGCAATCAATTATTTCAGGGATGAGGATAAAGAGTTTGCGGATGAAGCAGTAATGGATTATTCGCCAAAAGATTTTATAGATTATATTGCAGGCGCATCATTTGTAATTACAGACTCTTTCCATGCAACAGTATTTTCGTTAATATTCCATAGGCCTTTCTATACACTGACAAGGCAGAGTGCAGATGGAATTAAGTCAATGAATTCCAGAGTAGTTGATTTACTTAATACATATGGATTGCCTGACAGATTAATAGATGCACAGGAGCAGCTATTTGATGGTAATGTTAATGATATTGATTTTAGCACATTTGATAATATGATTAATGAGCAGAGAAAGAAATCAATGACATTTATAAAAGACAGTCTTTTAAATCGTAAGGGTGGAAATAATTAAAATGAAAATAGACAGAACGAAAAATGCGGGCCGTAACATAGTGTTTGGCTGCATGCTTAAGATATATCAGATAGTTATGCCGTTTATTATGCGTACACTTATGATATATTACATGGGTATCCAGTATCTGGGACTTAACAGTTTATTCACATCTATCCTTCAGGTTCTTAATCTGGCTGAATTAGGTGTTGGTAGTGCTATGGTGTACAGCATGTACAAGCCAATAGCAGTAGATGATAAGAAAATGATATGTGCATTAATGAAGCTGTACCGCACATATTACAGAGTAATTGGAATAATAATAGCATTTTTAGGATTATGCCTTGTGCCTTTTATTCCGAAATTAATAAAAAGCGATGTTCCAGCGGATATTAATATATATATTTTGTACATATTAAATCTGTCGGTTACAGTGCTTTCGTACTGGTTGTTTGCGTATAAGAACTGCCTGCTTGATGCACATCAGAGAACAGATGTGGCAAGCAAGGTTACTCTTGTTACTAATACATTACAGTATATAGTGCAGTTCTTTACGTTATGTTTTTTAAAGAATTATTATGCTTATATAATCGTTTCACTGGCAGCGCAGGCACTGACAAATATACTTACAGCGGTTGTAACAACCCACATGTATCCTGATTACAGACCAGAGGGAAATCTTTCAAAAGAAGTTATATCAGGTATTAACAGAAGAATAAGGGATTTATTTACCTCCAAGTTAGGCGTGGTAATAGTTAATTCAGCTGATACCATAGTAATATCAGCATTTCTTGGATTGACAATGCTTGCAATATATCAGAATTATTTCTTTATAATGAATTCAATAATAAGCATTGTGACAATTATATTTGCAGCATGTACCGCGGGAATTGGAAACAGCATAATCGTTGAAACTAAAGAAAAGAATTTTGCGGATCTTAGAAAATTCACACTTATAATAACATGGATAGCAGGATTCTGTGCTATATGTCTGCTGTGTCTGTATCAGCCGTTTATGGAGATATGGGTTGGAAGTGAGTTGAAGTTAAACTTTTTGGCAGTAGTGTTTTTATGTATATATTATTTTGTTTATGAGGTCAACCAGTTATTTACAACATATAAGGATGCTGCAGGAATGTGGCATGAAGACAGATTCAGACCGCTTGTTACGGCATTGGCGAATCTTTTTATGAATCTTTTGATGGTTCAGTTCTGGGGTATATATGGCGTAATTATATCGACAGTAATATCTACGCTTTTTATAGGCATGCCGTGGCTCTTACATAATCTCTTTACAGTAATATTTACGAAAGACCAGATGATACAGTATGTAAAGAAATTGCTATTATATGTTGCTGTTACTGCAGCTGCTGCAGTTGTAACATATGGTTTATGCAGTCTGGTTAATGCAGGAGCAGTAATACAGATTATTGTAAAGGGAGTTATATGTCTTATAGTTCCTAATATGATATATCTGGCTGCTTATTATAGAATGTATGAATTTAAGCAGACTGCAGCACTTGCAGATAAAATGCTTAAGGGTAAGGCTACATTTTTAAAGAAATTAATGTAAGAGAAAAAACGAGGAAAGATATGATTAATATAATTGATAAAAAGGACTGCTGTGGATGCAGAGCATGTGAGGTGCGGTGTCCTGTTAATTGTATTAAGATGAAAGCAGATAATGAAGGCTTCTGGTATCCTGAAATCATGATTCAGGAATGTGTACGATGCGGAATGTGTGAAAAAGTCTGTCCGATTCTTAATAAGACTTCTAAGACAGGAAAGACAGAAACTCTCGGAATACTGGCTAAGGATGATAATATCAGGAAGAACAGCTCATCGGGCGGTGTATTCAGTCTTATAGCCCAACATATTTTAGAGCAGGGCGGTATTGTATTTGGAGCTTCATTTGACGAGAATATGATGGTTCACCATATTGGTGTTGAGAGCAGTGAAGGACTTGAAAAGCTCAGAGGCAGCAAATATCTGCAGAGTAATACAGAGAATACTTACACAGAAGCACAGGAAGAATTAAAAAAAGGAAGGCTGGTGCTGTATTCAGGAACAGCATGCCAGATAGAGGCATTAAAAAATGTTCTGGGCAGAGAATATGAAAATCTTATTACAATAGACATACTGTGCCATGGAGTTCCAAGCCCGAAGTTATGGAAGAAATATCTTGATTATCAGGAGAAACAGGCTGGGTCAGCAGTAAGAAAGATAAGCTTCAGAGATAAGAGCAAGGGCTGGCGTCTGTTTAGCGTAAAACTGGAATTTGATAATGGAAAAGAATATTGCAAAGACCTTAATGAAGATATATTTATGCAGATGTTTCTTAAGAATATATGTCTGCGTCCATCATGCCATGACTGCAGATTTAAAGGTATAAATAGAAACAGTGATATTACAATAGGAGATTTCTGGGGTGTTGAAAATGTACTTCCAGAGCTTGATGATGACAGAGGAATATCAGTTGTTCTTACACATTCTGATAAAGGCAGGGAATTGATACAGAAAATAGCGGGTGAATCGCAGATAAAGCAGGTTGAGACTGATAAAGCTCTTCCGCCGTCGGCTGATTCAAGACGTTCTGTACCAATGCATAAAAAAAGAAAAATGTTCTTTAATAACATAGATACTTATGATATAACAAAGTTAGCAGGGTATGTAAAAGAATCCAATATAACAATATTTATACATAAAGTTATTCGCAAATTAAAAAGAATGATGAAGATAAATGCATAAATATTAAAGGACAACAGATGGGGAGGATTAATACATGAAGGTCAAAAAAATGAAAAAGATACTGAGCAGAATTGCTATGGTATTAAGCGTTGTAACTGTTATTGTTTCGTCGTCAGTGGTGATGGCGGATGCTGAGATTGTAACCAGTTCGGACTTTGTATCTACATCATATTCGCATGATTACAGCAGATGGGCATCGGTTATCAGGTCATATCTTGTGGACTGTGATGATGGACGGTTGATGAGAGTATACTTAGGAAGCAAAGGTTATTATGTTGAATATTATGATTCTGATTTTAATCTGTTAGAAAGCAAAACAATTGATAAGGAACTGAGCTTATTAGGTGGATTCTATGCAGGAAAAGATGCTTATTACATTGTGTCAGGACAGAATAACCCAGATGAGTTGGCAGATGTTGAATGTTTCAGGATAACTAAATATGATAAGAACTGGAACAGAATCACATCGGCAGGGTTGTATGATTGTAACACATATGTTCCTTTTGATGCGGGAAGTCTTAGAATGACAGAAGCATCAGGATATCTGTTCATAAGGACATCACATACAATGTATAAAAGTGATAATGGATATCATCATCAGGCTAATGTTACTATTCAGCTTGATGAGAGCACTATGAAGATTACGGATTCATTTACTAATGTAGGTAATAGTTCATATGGATATGTAAGCCATTCATTTAATCAGTTCATTAAGACAGATGGTAATCATATTGTAGCTGTGGATCATGGAGATGCATATCCTAGAAGTCTGGCATTAATTAAGTATAAGACAGATTTTACTAGTGGACAGTTCTGCTCTAATATAGGATATTGGTGGGATAGTAATAAGCATGCAGTTGTAAATAATAGTTGTGATGTTACGGATTTACTTACAATATCAGGACAGATAGGAGATAATACAACGAATGCAACAATAGGAGGTTTTGAGATAAGCGATACTTCATATATTGTTGCAGCAAGTTCTATTAATCAGGAAAAGCAGGAAGGCTTAAAAAATATATATATTCTTACAGAATCTAAGGAAGACGGAACTGTAAAGTCTAATCAGATTACAGATATAAGCGGTAAATATAATGCTACATCTCCATATCTTGTGAAGATAAACAATAACAAGTTCATGGTTATGTGGACAATTAAAAATGATAACACAGTATATTACACATATATTGATGGAGATGGTAATGTTATAAGTGATATCAATACAATGGGCGGACAGCTTTCAGACTGTGAACCAATTGTTTATAATGGAATGGTGTTATGGTATATATGCAGCAATAAGAAGATTACTTTCTATGGAATTAATACAGATGGTACAACATTTGGAGATGAGCTTAAGGCTTCTATGACAGCATCTGATGGTGGCAGCACTATTACATTCACAGCTGATGCACAGGGCGGAATGGGAACACATACATACAAGTTCCTTGTATATAACAAGACAACAGATACGTGGGCAAGGATTCGGGATTATTCAGAGAATAATACACTTGTGTGGACAAAGGGAACATCTGGCGACAGAGATTTCTATGTCGATGTTAAGGACAGCACAGGAAAGGTTGTAAGAAGCAAGGCTGTTAATATTAAGATTGATAAGCCTACAGCAGTACTTACCCCAAGTGCGTCAACAGTTACAGCCGGAGATAAGCTCACGCTAACAGCATCAACTAATAAGAGCGGATGCACATATAAGTTCTTAATCTACAATCCATCAACAAACCAGTGGTTTAAGCTGCAGGATTTCGGAAGTAAGAATACATACACATGGACAGCCGGAAGTGCCGGAGCAAGACAGTTCTATGTTGATGTTAAAGATTCTGACGGTAATGTTACAAGAAGCAAGGTTGCTAATGTGACAATCGGAAGTTCAGGAGCATTATCAGTAAAGACAACAGTAAGTGTCAAGACATCAAAGCCGGGAGATAAGATAACATTTACAGCAGTAGGAACTGGCGGAAAGGCAGGTTACACATATAAGATGGTTGTATATAACAAGACAACTAAAACATGGGGACTTGTTCAGAACTTCAACGCCAATAACAAGATAACATGGACAGCCGGAAGTGCCGGAGACAGAGAATTTTATGTAGATGTTAAGGACGCAAGCGGTAAGGTTGTGAGAAGTTCGGCATTGAATGTTAAGACAAGTAACTAATTGAAGCAAAAAGTATAAATATAGCGGGGTTACAGGAAGTCTTGAGGCGTAGCCTCATTGGGACTGTCAGTAACTCCGCTTGTTTTCTACTTATTATTAAGAGCCTTTTCAGCTTTTAAATAATCTTTCTCTGAGTATTTAGTAAGAATTTGTTCTTTGGTAAGTCCTAGTTCAATCATTGTAATAATTGCAGTCTGGCGTTCTTTCTGTTTGCCTTTCTGAATCCATTCATTTTCCATCTCTTCAACGCATTTCCACATGGCAGTTTCACCTCCATTATCTGATTCATTAAATATATCTGATAACTTGGAAAATCCAGTTATTGTGGTTATCAGATTGATGATTTCACTATCAATAGGTTTGTTAGTGTATTCTTTTGATAAACCTTGAAGATTCTTTGCATATATCTTCTGTGTAATGTCAAACACACATCTGACATCTTCATTATAAAATTGATAACGCCCTGAATCAAGTATTTGTACGAGATTTATCTTGTAATCGGAAAAAAATGGACGCAGTTCTTCCGGGATATTTGTCATCATATCAGATAAGCTAACTGGGCCATCCCATGGCGATTCTCCATAATAGAAGATAAGTGTGATTATTGGGTGGATTTTGTCTGATTTATTAAAGCCAGAGAGGAAGCTTTTGCTAGAGTCAAAGTCATTCTCCGCCCTGTGTAGTCTGCGGAATTCATTGCATTCCTTAAGATAACCGAGTCCGTCATAAAGCAGAGCTCTTACAGGCATGGCATAATGAGGATTGGTCTGGAGTTCTAATCCAAGAATGGTGAATTCAATACCATTGTAGAACTTTTTGATAATGTCTCTTGTTCTTACAAGAGATTCATTGTAATCAGTGAATTGGATGACGCCTGAAACATCAGTGTCCATCTCAGTAAGTTCATCAGGATTGATAACCTGCCTGCCATTGAAAGCTACAGCATTAAAGAGGTCGGCAAAACGCTCGTTGTTGCGCCAGAAGGTTTTCATGGCAGTGTCTGGTTTATCAATCTTTTTAATAGTGTTCTTTTTTCTCATAAATCGCCTTTCTAAGTATTAAATGATGTGTCATATATAATATATTAAAAATATTAATACATAAATATAAACGTGTCAATAAAATAGATATAAACTAAATTAAAAGAATATCAAAACGCTATATGAAAATATAAATATACATGATATAATTAATTAATAATTTTGAGGAAAGGAAATATGTTATATGAAAAGGTTGTTAAAAGGGAGTCTGGCGATAGCTTCGGCTGCAGTAATATTTGCAGGAAATATGCCATTTACAGCGGTTAATGTATTAGCTGATAGTAACGAAACGGAAGTTATTCCATCAATTGATAATACTGTTTATACAGGTACATGGGGAACATGTGATTGGACCTATGGTAATGGAATACTAACAATTAGCGGAGGAGTTGCAGAGGGCTCGAAATCATGGGACAGTTATAAGAACAATATTGAAAAGATTGTTATAACAGGAAAGATTACATTTGACAAAGAGACATCATTGTATGGATTGTTTAGCAAGATGACATCTTTAAAGACAATTGAGGGGCTTAGTAACCTTGATACAAGTAATGTAACTGGTACGAATTCAATGTTTCGTGATTGCAGTTCTTTAGAAACATTGGATGTCAGTGGTTTTGATACAAGCAGAGTAACTGACATGGATGGCATGTTTTATGGGTGTAATTCGTTAACAACACTTGATGTGTCTCATTTTGATACCAGTAAAGTAACTGGTATGGATTCAATGTTTCATGGTTGTAATTCTTTAGAAACATTGGATGTCAGCGGCTTTAATACCTCTAATGTTGAAAGTATGGATGGCATGTTTTATGAATGCCGAAAGCTTCAGAATATAGATGTATCTAAGTTTGATACAGGTAAAGTAAAGAGTATGGATTTCATGTTTTCATATTGCGAGGGAGTAAAGACTATAGATGTAAGCAATTTTAATACAGAAAATGTTACAAGAATGAGATGTATGTTTCAGTTTGCGTCACAGTGTGAAGTGCTTGATGTAAAGAATTTCAATACATCTAGAGTAATAGACATGGGTGGTATGTTTTCTGGATGTAAATCAATAACATATCTTGATGTAAGTAATTTTGATACATCTAAGGTTACTAATATGAGCGCTATGTTTCAAGGCATACAATGTGAAGAACTTGATTTAAAGAACTTTGATACATCAAAGGTTACGAATATGAATAGTATGTTTGGCAATGATACCAAATTGAAAAAAGTTGACGTAAGCAACTTTGATACATCAAAAGTTACTGATATGAGATATATGTTTGGTAATACAAAATCATTAAAAGAACTGGATGTATCTAGCTTTAATACTAGTAATGTAACAGATATGTCTAACATGTTTTATTTATGCTACAAATTATATAATTTAGATCTTAACGGTTTTGATATGAGCAAAGTTACCAAAATGACTGAGATGTTTAAGGGTGCCAGCCTGGTAACGATAAAGGTTCCAGCTAAACTTGCTGAGGATAAAGATGCATTTTTACAAGAAATGAAATCGGGAATGAGATCTGGAAAATGGATTGATGAAACAGCCGATATTAATTATGATAACAAAGCATCAGTCGAATTATCAGAAGGACATTCATATAGGTTTAATCCAGTAAAAATGTATGCCATATTAAATATGACTAATACAACAGAAGGCAAGGAACTGACAGCAAGTGTTAAGGGTGGGGCACCAGATTATACTTATAAGTTCATAATGTACAACCCTTCTGCTGATAAGTGGACACTTCTTAGTGACTATAGTTCATCACGTTCATATATTCTTAATATGAAAGGAAACGGCGAAAGAAAGATATATGTAGATGTCAAGGACGCACTGGGTAATGTAGTAAGAACATCAAAGACAATAACACTTACAGGGCAAGAGCCTCTTACAGTCGAAGCATCTAAGAATGAAACAGACAAGCAGGTGACATTCACAGCTAATGCAACAGGCGGTTCATCAGATTATACATATAAGTTCATTGTATATAACAAGACAGCAAGAACATGGGGCATAGTACAGAACTACAGTGATAAGAACACATGCACATGGACTAAGGGCAGTGCCGGAGACAGAGATTTCTATGTTGATGTCAAGGATTCAGATGGCAATGTTGTGCGAAGCAAGGCAATGAATGTAAAGATTGAAAGCAATAAGCCGACAGCAGTGCTCACACCAAGTGCCACGGTACTTTCAACGGGAGACAAGCTTACACTCACAGCTTCAACAGATAAAACAGGATGCATATACAAGTTCTTAATCTATAACCCAGCAACTAACCAGTGGTTTAAGTTACAGGATTTCAGCAGCAAGAACACTTGTACATGGACAGCTGGAAGTAATGGAACAAGACAGTTTTATGTTGATGTAAAGGATGCCAGTGGCAATGTGACAAGAAGCAAGGTTGTTAATGTAACAATCGGTGGAGAAGGAGCATTGTCAGTAAAGACAACAGTAAGTGCTAATACGACAAAGGTTGGAGATAAGATAACATTCACAGCAGAAGGAGCCGGAGGAAAGGCAGGTTATACATATAAGATGGTTGTATACAACAAGACAACCAAGACATGGGGACTTGTGCAGAACTTCAATGTTAATAACAAGATAACATGGACTGCAGGAAGTGCCGGAGACAGAGAATTCTATATTGATGTCAAGGATGCTGATGGTAAGGTTGTCAGAAGTTCAGTGATGAATGTGAAGACAAGTAATTAAATAAGAACAATTGAATAATTGGTGACGAAAAGGGCAGGAACTCTAACGATTGATTTTGAATTGTTAGGGCTTCTGCTTTTTATTGCTTTGCTGGCGGAAGCAGCAGAGGAGATACTTTTTGAGGGCCTTTAAGGCTTTTAAGGGTGGGGTAAAACTTTGATTAATTGATGAAAGCCTACTAACTCACAAGCTATGAGTGATTTCGTAGGTGTTTTTTGAATGCGTTTTGCTAATGAACTGTCAGAAGCCTACTAATCAAGAATAAAGTGGAATTATATTAGGTCTTTTGCAGAGGGAATTATTTTTGCCCAACATTTCTACATTATAAGACCTATTGCTGACACATAATGACGACATATGCATGATTTTGTTATACATTAGACTAAATTACTTGATTATTAGATACTATCGGGTGTATTATTTTAGTGATAATTATTTTATGTTTCTTAAAGAAACGGGAAGGGGAATATGAAAAGGAAGATTAAAAGAGCAGTTGCGACTGGAATGTCGCTGGCAATGGGAACAGTTATTATGACATCAGATGTAATGGTGTCTCCTGTTATGGCATCTCAGATTAATGGAGAGAAGCCTTATGCTGTAGAGTTATATGCAGCAAGTAATGCATCATATAATGGATTGTACTACTCCACTAGTGGCTCATATGCAACAATTACTGGATATGATGGACAGAGTACGGATATTGTTATTCCGGATAAGATAGGAAGTTATACTGTTAATGCAATTCAGTATGGGGCATTTAAGGATAATAATAAGATAACAAGTGTCAAGATTCCATCAACAGTAACACAGATTGGTAATTCATACGGTTCGGGAGCGTTTGAGAATTGTGCTAATCTTAAGTCCGTTAGTATAGCTGCTGGTGCAGAGACAGCATATATTGGTAATGCAACATTTAAAGACTGTACTTCTCTTGAGGAGATAACAGTACCGGGTAATTATACAACAATATATTCAGATGCTTTTCGTGGATGCCGTTCACTTAAGAAATTCGTGTACAATGATAATGGTATCAGCAGAAAGATACAGAACAGAGCATTTTATGAGTGCACATCACTTGTAAGTTTGTCGTTACCAACATCATTGAATTCTATTGGAGATGAGGCGTTTTCGGGATGCAGTTCACTGACTGCGGTAGATATTCCAGAGGGAGTTAAATTAATTGAATATGGAGTATTTAATAATTGTAAATTGCTAAAAAAAGTTGTAATACCTTCAACAATACAGAGAATTGGAAATAGTTATAATACAGGAGCTTTTCAAAACTGTACATCATTATCAACAGTAACAATAAAAGAGGGAACTCAGGCAGCTACAATAGGAAGCAATACATTTTCTGGCTGCTCAGCAATTACTTCTATTGTGATTCCAGGCAATTACAGTAATGTAATGGATAGTGCTTTTAAAGATTGTAAAGGACTAAAGACACTTACATATTCACCATCAATAAATGGAATAACACATAAGATTGGAAGTTATGTTTTTGAAAACTGTCAGTCTCTTGCACAGGTTACATTGGGAACAGGTCTGGAGAGCATTGATACTAAGGCATTTTATAATGACAGCATGATAGCAGAAGTTAATATTCCAGTTGGGGTTAAGAGTATTGGACAGGAAGCATTTTCTAATTGCACAAGATTGTCAAAGCTGACACTTCCAGAAGGACTTACTGTTATTAAATCAGGAGCATTTGCATCATGCAAATCTCTGAAGTCAGTAGTAATTCCGTCTACAGTAACCAGAGTGACAGATAGTTATGTTGCGGGAGCTTTTGAGAACTGCACGGGTCTTACATCTGTAACATTTAAAGAAGGAATTGCAGAAGCAGTAATTGGGCAGGATAGTTTCAACGGTTGTCAGTCGCTTTTATCTGTTATTATTCCGGGTAATTATGGCAAAATTGGTGATAGTGCATTTAGAAACTGTACATCGTTAAAAAGTTTTAAGTATGCTCAATCAGTCAATAATATTGAACATACCGTGGGAAGTTCGGCATTTAGGGATTGTAAATCTTTAACAAGCATAACACTTGAAAAAGGACTTAAGACTATTGATTCATATGCTTTCTGCAATACTAACGTTGATAAGATTGATATACCAGAAGGTGTAACACAGATTGTAGCTGCGTCATTTAAGGACTGTAAGAATCTTGCATCAGTTAATATTCCTTCTACAGTAAGCAGTATTGGAGGAGCATATTATGGTGGAGCATTCGAGAATTGTTCGAAGTTAGCAGAAGTTAATATTGCAGGCGACAAGAATATTGAAGCTTCGATAGGTTATAGTGCATTTAAAGACTGTGTTATGTTAAAGAGTATAGTTGTTCCTGGCAATTATAACAGCATTGGTGAGTATGCATTTTCAGGCTGTTCAAGTCTTACAGGCTTTGAGTATAAGAAGAGTTCATATGATTTTGCTGATCAGAGTATTGGAAGCCATGCGTTTTACCAGTGCATAAAATTGAACGATGTGAAGCTTCCAACTACATTAGGTACTATAGGAAGCTATGCCTTTTATGGCTGCTCTGTACTGCAAAAGGCTGCAATTCCAGAGGGCGTAAAGACAATGGGTAATAATGCATTTGAAGGATGCAAGGCACTGGAAACTGTTACAGTTCCATCAACAGTGGAAAGCATTTCCAGAGCATGCTTTGAAGGCTGTACAAGATTGAAGAATGTTATAATAGCTAAAGGTGATACTGATGCTAAGATAAGTTCTTATGCATTTCAGGATTGTACTTCATTAACTGATATATCTGTACCAGGTAATTATGTTAATGTAGACAGTTATGCGTTTAGTGGTTGTATTAATCTTTCAAAGTTTTCATGGGAAAAGGGAATGTATGGCTATGACAATCAGTCTCTGAGTGGATATGTTTTTGATAATAATAATAATCTTTCAGTTGCATCACTGCCTTCAACTCTTGGAACAATAGATAAGAATTCATTTTATAATGTCAAATCAACATTTGTGATTGAAGGTGAAACTGGTTCAGAGGCAGAGAGTTACGCTAAGACAAAAGGAATAACATTCAGAAAATATTCACAGCCATTATCAATTAATGCTGTAATATTACCATCAGGCAGTGCCAAGGATGGAGATGTTATTAATATTCAGGCAAATGCATCTGGCGGTTCATTGGATTATCTGTACAAGCTTGTTGTTTATAATGAAGATACGGGTAAATGGGGCATTGTCAGAGATTATGGGGAGACAAGCGGATTCACATGGGCATCCTCAACTGGTAACAGAAAGTTTTATGTTAAGGTTAAGGACAGTACAGGCAAAGAAGTGTTAAGTCCGGCTTTGATTAGCATTAACAAAAAGCTTGAAGCTAAGGCATCATATAAGTATGTGAATAATAATATTGAGTTTACAGCTTTAGCTAATTATGGCAGTGGTAATTACCAGTACAAATTCATTGTTTACAATGTAGATACAGGTAAATGGGGAATTATTCAGGATTATAGCAGCAAGAATACATGTGTATGGAATGCTTCTGGAGCATCAGCAGGTAACAGAAAGTTTTATGTTGATATAAAGGATTCTAACGGAACCGTTGCAAGAAGCGCGGCAATGAATGTTAGTACCCAGACAGGTCTTAATGTATCGCTTAAATCATCAGCAGCACAGGTTAATCCGGGTGCTTCAGTAAAGCTTACTGCTAATGCCACAGGAGGAAACGGAAGCTATCAGTACAAGTTCATTGTTTATAATACAGCGACAAAGCAGTGGGGTAAGGTTCAGGATTACAGCAGCAGTAATACATGTACATGGATTGCAGGAGCAGCAGGAACCAGACAGTTCTATGTTGATGTAAAGGATGCAAGTGGTAAGGTTGTAAGAAGTGCTGTTAATACTGTTAATGTTGGAAACGGTATGAGTGTCACTGCCACAATTAGTACAAATGCTAATAAGGTTGGAGGTAAGGTTACAATAAGCGGTGCAGCAACAGGTGGAGCAGGCAGCTATCAGTACAAGTTTATTGTATACAATAAGACAACTAAGACTTGGGGTCTTGTTCAGAACTTCAGCACGAACAACAAGATAACATGGACAGCTGGAAGTGCCGGAGACAGAGAGTTTTATATTGATGTTAAGGACGCTAATGGTAAGGTCGTAAGAAGTTCAGTAATGAATGTTAAGACAACTAAATAAAATAGTGTTAAATAAAAGCAGCAATCATGAGTAATGCATAGGTTGCTGCTTTTTTAATTCTAATAAAAAATTTACATTGAATTTTTCACCCCATTGCATAATCCTAAAACATGTTATATAATATAATGACATATGAGATTATATTGCTACGAAGAGCCAATAGGAGGATATGATGACAAGAACATACGCTGTTAAGTATAAGAGTAAATCAAAGATGTTAACAACACCTGAGCAGGTTGCCAAGACTGAGGAAGATATCAAGGCATTAGCACTTGTTAAGGATGCAGTTATTAAGGAAGACGGACAGGTTGTTACTGTTGAGGTTGAGAATGAGGAAGATTTCGAGAAGGTTATGGACAGAGTAGTCAACATTTTCAGAAGAATTGATGACAAGTCTGAGGTTTCATACAAGTTCGGTCTTAACCGTGAATAATTCGAAGACTATTGATTAGAGTAAGCCTGTGAAGCCGTAGACTGCGTCACAGGCTTATATTATGTGTATGCCGGAACGGGTATGAATTATTTATGTATTATGTTTATAAAGGAGTAAAACAGTGAGTTTAGAAAGCGAAATTAAGAAAAGAAGGACATTTGCCATTATCTCTCACCCGGATGCTGGTAAGACAACATTAACAGAGAAGTTCCTGCTTTATGGAGGAGCTATTAACCTTGCAGGGTCTGTAAAGGGGAAGAAGACTGCCAAGCATGCGGTTTCTGACTGGATGGAGATTGAGAAGGAAAGAGGTATTTCGGTAACTTCTTCAGTTCTTCAGTTTAACTACGAAGGCTACTGTATTAATATCCTTGATACTCCGGGACATGAGGATTTCTCCGAGGATACTTATAGAACTCTTATGGCAGCAGATTCTGCGGTCATGGTTATTGACGCTTCTAAGGGTGTTGAGAAACAGACTATCAAGCTTTTTAAAGTATGTGTTATGAGACACATTCCTATATTTACATTTATCAATAAGATGGATAGAGAGGCTAATGACCCATTTGAGCTTCTTGATGAGATAGAGAGCGTACTTGGAATTGCTACATGCCCAATTAACTGGCCTATCGGCTGTGGTAAGGAATTCAAGGGCGTATATGACCGTAAAGAGAAAAATGTTTCTTTATTCAAGGCAGCTATGAATGGTCAGAAGGAAGTTGATACTGAGATTGTTGACGCATCAGATGAGGCTGTTCTTAAGGACAGAATTGGTGATGCTTTCTACGACAAGCTTCAGGAAGATATCGAACTGTTAGACGGAGCAAGTGCAGAGTTTGACCAGGAAATGGTAAGTGCTGGTGACCTTACACCGGTATTCTTCGGTTCAGCGCTTACTAACTTTGGTGTACAGACTTTCCTTGAGCATTTCTTATCAATGACAACTTCTCCGCTTCCAAGAAAGTCTGACCAGGGAGTTATTGATCCATTTACCGAGGATTTCTCAGCATTTGTATTCAAGATTCAGGCTAATATGAATAAAGCACACAGAGACAGAATTGCTTTTATGAGAATATGTTCAGGTAAGTTTGAAGCCGGAATGGAAGCCAACCATGTACAGGGAGGCAAGAAGATAAGACTCAGCCAGCCTCAGCAGATGATGGCGGAGGAGAGACATATTGTTGATGAGGCATATGCAGGAGATATTATCGGTGTATTTGATCCGGGAATATTCTCTATCGGTGATACTATCTGCAAATCTAACAAGAAATTTGCATTTGAGGGTATACCTACATTTGCACCAGAACATTTTGCAAGAGTAAGACAGATTGATACTATGAAGAGAAAACAGTTCATTAAGGGTATCAACCAGATTGCACAGGAAGGTGCGATTCAGATTTTCCAGGAGTTCAATACAGGAATGGAAGAGATTATCGTGGGCGTTGTTGGTGTCCTTCAGTTTGAAGTCCTCGAATATCGTCTTAAGAATGAATACGGTGTTGATATCAGACTTGAGCCGCTTCCATACGAGCATATCCGCTGGATTGAGAATCCTGAGGAAATTGATGTGAACAGAATTGTTGGTACATCAGATATGAAGAAGATTAAAGACCTTAAGGGCAATCCACTTTTGGTATTTGCCAATAGCTGGTCTGTTAATATGGTACTTGAGAGAAATGAGGGCTTAAAGCTTTCAGAATTTGGAAGAAACTAATACGATACATTCAGGAGTCAGGTGATTACATGAAATCAGGATACAAATGTAGTGCAAAAAGAATAGCCGCAATTGGTGTCATGTTATGTATGCTTGTGCTGACATGCCTTACGGTTACTTCTGTACTTAATACTAAGGCGGAAGAGTCAATTGGTCAGGGGCATGTTAATTATGATGTTACAGGCTTAAGAATCAGAAAAGGTCCTACAACAAACAGCAGTATTATTACAACTGTAAGCGGTGGATTTAAGTTTGATATATATGAAGAGACAACTGATGACGACGGTGATACGTGGTACGGCATAGGATTTTATCTTAATGGCAGTTATGAGAGAGGCTATATATATGGCGGCTACATAACTGTTGATAAGAGAAATGATTATAAGCCGGATGCGGATTTCGAGGAGTACCTTGATTCACAGGGATTCCCGGATAGTTATAAGGATGGGTTAAGACAGCTTCATGCGCAATATCCTAACTGGGTGTTTGTGGCAGACCATAATGGGAAAGACTGGTCGGATGTACTCGATAATCAGAATATAATCGGACGAAGCCTTACATATGGCTCAGCTGTATCATCATGGAAATCAGTAGCTGACGGGTGCTATGACTGGGAGACAGGAGAGTACACACAGCTTGATTCAGGAGGCTGGGTGCAGGCATCTTCTGCACTTGTTGAATATGCACTTGATCCTAGAAATTTCCTTAATGCAGATAATATATTTATGTTCGAGAATCTTTCATTTGATGGTTCATTGCAGGATGAGAGTGGTCTTGAGAGTATGGTTGATGGCACCTTTATGGAGAATTCAAGCCATAATCTATCATATGAAGGTAATGATTATACATATATAACCGGTTTGCTTCTTGCTGGGCAGAAATCAGGTGTAAGCCCATATCATCTTGCTTCAAGAATATTACAGGAGCAGGGAAACAGCGGATATGGAAGCAGTATATCAGGAACACAGTCTGGCTACTGGGGTTATTACAATTACTATAATATAGGAGCTTATGCAAGCGGTGGACTGACAGCGGTACAGAATGGTCTCAGGTATGCTTCAAGAACTGATTCAGAGACATTGAGACCATGGAATACGAGAATGAAGTCCATTGTTGGTGGGGCAATATATCTTGGACAGAGTTATATAAACAGAGGTCAGAATACTCTTTATTATGAAAAATTTGATATGACTGGAAGAGGTCATCAGTATATGACTAATGTTCTTGCACCTAGAAGTGAATCAGTTAAGAGCGCACAGGGGTATAGCGACAGTAACAAGAATAATATTGCATTTATATTCAGAATACCTGTGTATGAGAATATGCCTGAAAATGTGTGCGAGATACCTACAGGCAATGGCAGCCCTAATAACAGACTTGAGAGCCTGTATGTTGAAGATTATTCTATAACGCCAACATTCAGTTACTATACGACAGAATATAGTCTGATTGTGGATTATGAGACTTCATCAGTATATGTCGGAGGTTCGGCACTTGATTCATCAGCTGATGTCAGTGGATTAGGATATCATGACCTTTCGGTTGGAAGCAACGATATTACAATTACGGTAACAGCAGCTAATGGTGATGAGCAGAATTATGTTATTACTGTGGTAAGAGAAGATAAAGAGCCAGATCCTGAACCAGGTCCGGGACCAGAGCCTGAACCGGATGTTACTTATCCGGGATTCTCAACAGATTTATTTGTTGATGAAGATGAAAGATATATTACCGGTATAAATGTATCGGAATACACAGGAGATGTACTTGACAGAATCAGTAATTATGATGGTGCTTATTCGAAGATTCTCAATAAGAATGGCAATGAGAAAGATGGATTAGTTGGTACAGGAGATATTCTTATAACATATAACTCTTCTGGTGAAGAAGTAAGCAGATATGAGATTATTCTTTATGGTGATGTCAATGGCGATGGTGAGATAGATTTGTTTGATTTTGTTGCTGTGAAAAGATCAATTTTAGGTATTGCTGATCCATTGGGCGTTTATTGGAAAGCAGCGGATTGTAATAGAGATGGAGAAATTGATTTGTTTGATTTTGTTGCTGTAAAAAGATGTATTTTAGGCTTGGGAAGTGTTAAACAATAAAGTAATGTGGAAGGTAGAAAATGAAAATAATAAAAAAAATACTAGCGTTCTTTAACATACTAGTCATATGTGGATGCTTTTTATCGGTAATTAATGCAAATGCCGAGGAGTCTGCAAGTGTCTTAATAAGTTCGGCAAATGGTGTTGTTGGAGAGAAAATAAATATAACAGTAACAATTAATGCTTCAGAAGATATAGGTGGAGCGTTTATATATGTATCTTATGATAATACAATAATTAAACCAACTAGTGGAAGTAATAGTGGTGTTATTAGGTATGAATTTACAGATGGTAAATCGTATGGTATGAATGAGTCTTTGACACAAGAATTTGAGATTATAGGTGTAGGTACGACTACTCTAAGCGTTACAGGAGATTCGAGGATTGTCAGTATAAACAATGAACGTGAATCTATTAGCAGTTCCTCATCAGGAAAGGTCACAGCAAAAGCTCCAGCCAGCTATTCCTCAGACAACACATTAAAGTCCCTGCAGATAAGTCCGGGAACGCTTTCACCAGCATTTTCACCGGACAGGACAACATATAATGCAACTGTTGATGCTGATGTTAAAGAACTAGTTGTAAGTGCTGCCGCTAATGACAGTGCTGCCAAGATAAGCATAAGCGGAAGAAGAATGGACCCGGGAAGTAATACAACAACAATTACTGTTACTGCGGAAGATGGTTCAGTTAATAAATATATAATATATACAACAAGACTTGAGGATGGTCAGGAAGCAACAACAGAGGCTGAGTCAAAGACAGAAGCTGTTACAGAAGATGCATCACAGGCGGTTAATAATGATGGAACTGTGACGATAGATGGCATGAAGTATTCTGTTGTAAAGGATTATTCAGGAATCACAATTCCAGATGGATATCAGGAGATTGACTATGATTATAATGGTCAGAAGATAAATGCGGTTAAAGGCATAAAGACAGGTCTTATCCTTATGTATCTTGAAAGTGAAGATGGAAAAGGCGGGTTCTACATCTATGATGAGACTGCGAAAACATTTTCACCATACAATACTGTTGCAGAACCAGAGATAACATATGTTGTTCTGCCTATGACGAACTCGTTAGAGAAGCCGGCAGGTTATGCACTTACAAGGTTTACCATGAATGGTAAAGAGGTGCAGGTGCTTATGGACGCTGACAGACAGTACTGCCTGTTCTACGGAGTAAGCTCTCTTGGAGAGAAGGGATGGTTCAGATACAGGGTAAGTGATGGCTCGATTCAGGCGTATTCTGTTGTGAAATCTGACACTGCTAATGCTGATGTTAAGGCTGATAATGGAAAAACATCAGGAAACAGCAGATTCTGGCTGATGATAGTATTAATACTTGGACTGATAATAGCGGTATTTATAGTGATTACTATTGTTCTTTGCTCTAAGCTTGCGAAAGTGAAGAAGGTGTTTAACATGGCGTCAAAGGATGGTGTTGACCTTGATGAATACACTGAAAAAGTAATTGAAGGGTACGAATCAGACGAAGATGACAGCTACGCGGAACTTGATACATCAACTGACACAGTCTCTTATGGAGATGATAAGTCAGGTAAGAATGATGTAGAAGAGTTGAAGCTCTTTGATGTTGATGATGATAAGTAAATAATTAAAAAGCCTTAGTGAAAATGTGATGCTCAGATTACATTTTCCTAAGGCTTTTTCTTATTCTTCCGGAAGCTTCCAATTTTCTGCCTGACTATAATAGTCGGCTGACATTTCGTTATATTGGGCAGCCTGGTATGGGTCGTCTGTTGCTGCGGCAAGTTCCTCATAACATTTACCAAGCAAAGATAAAGGCTTATTTCCGCTGCTTGCCACATCAAGTATGCTTTCTGTCTCAAATGCAGCATTATACAGCCACAGCACAGCTTCTTCATAGTCTGTCTGGTTCATGTAAAATGTTCCTAGAATCAGACACATTTCAGCAGGAGGATTGTCGGCAACTGCTTTTAAAGTGGTCTTAAAGAATGCGTCAATGTCACCGTCTGCCATATATATCTTAGCAAGAATACAGTTGATTTCTTTCATTAAATCATTGCTTCTGCCTTCTTTGGAAAGAACATTTTCAAATATATTCCTGAAAGCAATAAAGTCGGAATCTTCACCGGATATAAGAAGTTCTTTACACAGCATGGTAACTACATAATCTTCAATGTGGATACCTTTTTCAAATGCTTTGAAATATGTTGAAAAGTCTCTTTTACTATGGTCGCCCGCCTGCATGTGAAGAATTTCAATGTCACTGTCATATACGATTGGCGTGAGCCGTACTGTTTCATGTATTGGTGAAATCCATGTGAATGGACGGAGCCTTTTGAAAAGCTTCGGGCGGAGTTCTTTGTGTGCATTGTATACAGAATTATATTCTGATGCATTGACATAATACATCTGAACAATGTCTATCTCTGGAAGAAGCATATGTTTCAATTCTCTTAATGCGTAGTTGTTGGTATCATCAAGCACTTCGTCTGCGTCAGCACTGAATATGTAGTCACATCCAGCTTTGGAAAATGCAAAATTTCTTGCGGCTGAAAAATCATTTATCCATTCAAAGTCATATATTTTATCGGTGTAGTGAGCGGCAATTTCTTTAGTATTGTCAGTTGAGCCTGTGTCTACAATAATCAATTCATCATAAGTTCCTGCGTATGAATCAAGACACCTTGCAAGAATGTCCTGCTCATTTTTTACAATCATGCACATGCTTATTGATATCATGTTTTTCTCCTGTTCTTAATTGGATTTATATAGGTTATATCGGTAAATGCCTTGATTTTTTTAGGTATTCGTAAGATACTTGTTATCAATGATAACATATATCTGATACGAGGTACACAATGTCAAAAAAGAAATCTGCAGCAGAACCAGTTGAATATATAGACAGTCAGGCTTTTGACGCGGCGAAAGAGAAGATAATCGGTAAGAGCCATAATGACAAGGGGATAGGTACTTTGTCGGAAAAGACACTGCATGCAGTATTAAAAATGTATTATGAACCCGATGAGGATAATCATGAGGTTGCAATAGATGGTTATTTTGCAGATATATATAACGAGCATGGGATAATTGAGATTCAGACGAGGCAGCTTAACAAGTTAAGGGATAAGTTGTCAGTGTTCCTGAATGAATATCAGGTGAGGGTTGTATATCCAATGCCATATGAGAAGTATTTAAGCTGGATTGAGCCGGAAACAGGGGACATTACTTCCAGAAGAAAGTCTCCGAAGCGATGTTCTATGTATGATGCGATGTTTGAACTATATAAGATTAAAGCATTTTTAAAGAATCAGAATCTTAAGGTTACATTGCTGCTGATTGATATGGAAGAATATAAGCTTCTTAATGGCTGGAGTTACGATAAGAAGCGCGGAAGTGTGCGTTATGACCGCATTCCTGTTGGAATAAGAAAGATAGTTGAACTGGACTGTCCACAGGATTATATGCAGTTTGTACCAGAGGGACTTGAGAATGGCTTTACTTCAGCGGATTTTGCAAATGCAGCGCATATTGACAGGCAGACTGCTGCCAGTGTACTTGCAATGCTTAATTACATGGAACAGGTTAAAAGAGTCGGAAAGACAGGCAATGCCTATATATACGATATTGAAGAACATTATTGAATGGAGATAGTATGTACTCTGTAAATGGAAACTGCTTTCGAATATCTGTAAGAAATCTTGTGGAATTCATGTGTGCAGAAGGTGATATTGACAACAGGAATACAGGCAGCAATGATGTGAAAATCATGCAGGAGGGGGCAAGAATTCACAGGAAAATCCAGCACAGCATGGGAACTATGTATCATGCGGAAGTGCCTTTAAAGATTGAGATACCGCTTGTATCTGACTTAGGGATTGAGTATGTATTACAGGTTGAAGGCAGGGCTGACGGTATTATTGCAGATATTAATTATGACGAGGATGGTAATAAAGAGCCGGAGAGCGATGCAATAATTGATGAGATAAAGACTATGCAGACAGATGTTTCTCTGCTGAAAGAACCGGTTTATGTGCATAAAGCCCAGGCACTGGTATATGGCTATATATATGCAAGCCAGAAGAAGCTGTCAAAGATTGGAATCCAGATGACTTACGTTACTCCTGAGCCTGAGACAATCAACAAGTTTCTGGAAGAATATACATTTGAAAGAATTGAAGAGTGGTTTAATAAGCTGATTACAGGCTTTAAGAGATGGACTGATTATACATTTGATGAGAGGCATAAAAGGACGGAATCAATCAGAGAACTTAAGTTCCCTTATGAATACAGGGAGGGGCAGAAGAATCTGTGCGTGAGTGTATACAGGGCTATTGAAGATAATACCAATCTATATATTCAGGCACCTACAGGTGTCGGAAAGACGTTGTCTACTGTGTTCCCGGCTGTGCAGGCGTTAGGACAGCAGATGTCAGATAAGATATTTTACCTGACGTCAAAGACAATAACGAGAACTGTTGCAGAGGATACTTATGCTATATTAAGAGATAACGGGCTTCATATGAGAACTGTTACTCTTACAGCGAAGGACAAAATATGTCCACTTGATGAGCGCAACTGCAACCCCGTGTCATGTCCTTATGCCAAGGGGCATTTTGACAGGATTAATGATGCTGTGTACGACATAATAACGAGCCAGATGGTTATCGGAAGAGATAATGTCATGGAATATGCCAACAGACATAATGTCTGCCCGTTTGAGATGTCGCTTGATGTTTCGTACTGGTGTGATGGAATTATATGTGATTATAATTATGTATTTGACCCGGATGCGTCGCTTAAGAGGTATTTTGGCAATGGTGCGAAGGGTGATTATGTGTTTCTTGTGGATGAAGCACATAACCTTGTGGACAGAGCAAGAGAAATGTACAGCGCAGTGTTGAAAAAAGAAGATTTTCTTGCGGCTAAGAAGCTTGTCAAAGAGATGGACAAACGGCTTGCAGGCGCACTTGACAGATGTAACAAGCAGTTGCTCGAATATAAAAGACAGTGCGATACATTCATGGTTGTGAGTGGTCTTGGAACATTTCCAGCCAGCCTTGAGCGTGTCATGGGACTTATGCAGAAGTTTATGGAAAGGCATAAGGGTGAGCCTGTGACTAACGAGCTGCTCGAGTTTTTCTTTGCAGTGAGACATTTTCTTAATATGTATGACTGTGCTGATGAAAAATATGTCTATTATAATGAGCATGATAATGATGGAAACTTTCTTGTACATCTGTACTGTGTTGACCCGTCTGGCAACATAAGTGAGAGACTTTCACAGGGCAGAAGCACGGTATTCTTCTCGGCAACGTTGCTTCCGGTCAATTATTTTAAGGAGATGCTTTCAGGTGATGTATCAGAAAGAGCGGTGTATGCACACTCTTCTTTTGAACCTGATAATAAGAGAATTGTCGTGGCTACTGATGTGACAAGCCGTTATACAAGAAGAAATGCAAGGGAATATGCCAAGGTACATGATTATATTATGCATATGATTTCTGGCAGAAGCGGCAGATATATGGTGTTCTTTCCGTCATATTCTTACATGGAGAGTGTTCTTGAGTGCTTCAGGTGGAAAAGTGGTGTTAATGTCACTGAATGTGGTGGAGAAGATACATTTTTACCAGAAAGCTGTGTAAATGTGCTTGTGCAGGGAAGGTTTATGAAGGAGGCTGACAAGGAAAAATTCTTATCAGCATTTTACGAGGAACTTCCAGAAGGGGCTTCGCTTGCAGGCTTCTGTGTGCTTGGAGGAATATTTTCCGAAGGCATTGACTTAAAGGATGAGAGCCTTATTGGAGCTGTCATTGTCGGAACGGGGATTCCGATGGTGTGCAGGGAGCGCAACATTTTAAGGGATTATTTTGATGAATTTGGCAAAAATGGATATTCGTATGCTTATGTTATTCCGGGAATGAATAAGGTGCTTCAGGCAGCAGGAAGGGTTATAAGGACGGATACGGATAAGGGAGTTATTGCACTTCTGGATGACAGATTTATGACTGGTGAATATGAGCGTATGTATCCTAGGGAGTGGAACAGGATATTTCCAGTCAGTCTGGGTAATGCTTATAAATGTATTAAGGATTTCTGGACGGAACAGGATATGTAGAGCGTTGATAAAAAATGTACAATGTTAGAACTTGTAGTCGGACTGTATGTGTGATAAAATTTAGACAGATATAATTAAGGTCCGGATATATGATGATTTGGTTTGATTATGGGAGATGGGCTTATGCAGAACGTGGAAGAGATTAATAAGAATATAGAAAACAAAACTGTAGACAAGCAGGCCTGGCAGTCTCTGGGATTTGATGAATTACAGACTATTGAGATTATCAGAGGAATTGAGAATGGCGTTGATGTGAGTGTGTATTGCAAAGAGGAATTTAACGCTGCCCAGATGAAAGTATTAAGACTTGGTCTGGAAGAAAAACTTGATGTAAGCAGATTTGCAGATGCACAGTATGATTATATGCAGATGGAAGAACTGAAGCAGGCTGTGCGTAGCGGAATGAATATGGATGATATATGTAATCCTAAGTTCAGTCATTCTGTTATGAGAGAGATAAGGCTTGCATCAGAGCTTAATTATGATCTGACCAGGTATGCAAAGCTTGGTTATTCAGGAGAGGTATTAAGACAGATAAGACTTGCAAAAAAAGAAGAGATTGACCTTACATTTTTTGTTGAGGATAATTATGATGAATATCAGCTCAATGAGATAAGGCTGGGAATACACAATTGTGTCGATATAACTAAGTATCTGCTTCATGAATACAATGGAAAACAGATGGAACAGATTAGACTTGGACTTGAGGAAGGGATTGATGTTACTCCATATAACATGGTTGGATTTTCATCAGGACAGATGAAGCAGATAAGACTTGGGCTTGAAGAAGGAATAGATGTTTCTGAATATGCAGATCCGTTTATTGATGCGGTAAGCATGAAAGAGGCAAGACACAGAATTTCTGATAAATGGAATGACGAGAAGCCTGCACTTAATGAATTGCAGTCACAGGAAATTCTTATGGGACTTACAAGCGGTGTAGATGTTTCTTTATATGCTGATCCAAGATATACCTTTAAAGAGATGGAGAAGATAAGACTTGCACTTGAGAGGGGAAGTAATCTGGATGGGCTGCTTAAGTATGGATGTTAAGATGCAGCTATTACAGTACAGTGTTTTGATAATGAATGGATAAGACCTTCGGAAAGGGGGAACAGCATGAGCAATACAGAAATAGTTAATGAAACAGCTGATATAGATGATATCGAGTTACATGAGGTTTATGTATATATTGCAGATGATAATATGAGCGCATCAGTCAGGCTTGGCAAATGTGATGAAGGATATACATATGATGAAGTCATGAATAAGCTATCGCTTAATGGAATTAAGACGGGAATAGATGAAGAAAAAATTCGATGGATGATTTCACAAAAAATATATGACCAGCCGGTTGAAGTTGCTTTTGGTAAACCGGTAGAGGCAGGAAAAGATGGATATTATGAGTTCTTCTTTGATACAGATGCAATTAATAATAACAGACCTACAGTAAGAGAAGATGGTTCTATTGATTACTTTAATCAGAAGAGATTTGAAAAGGTTAATGAGGGTGATCTGCTGGCAAGATATCATGAGCCGACTAAAGGGGAATTTGGCTTTGATGTATGTGGAAAGCTGCTTGTGCCTAAACCAGGAAAACCAAAGCCAAGACTGCATGGTAAGGGCTTTAAGACATCTGATGATGGTAAAGAAACTTATGCTGCAATATCTGGAAAGATTGAATACTGTAACTATGATTTAAGTGTTGTTAATGTATATGAGGTTAATGGTAATCTAGATATGAGCATGGGGAATATTGACTTTAACGGGGATGTTAATATTACTGGCAGTGTGAGAAGTGGTGTAACAGTTCATGCCATGGGAAGTATATATGTTGGAGGATTCGTTGAGGGAGCAACACTTATTGCTGGGAAAGATATTGTATTAAAGGATGGTGTTAATACTAAGAATTCAGGAAAAATCGAGGCAGGGGGAAATATATCAGGCAGATTTTTTGAGAATACAGAGGTTATTACCAAAGGAGACTTACAGTGTAATTATATTCTTAACTGCAGGGTGCTTACATATGGCAGGGTATATGTTGAGGGACCCATAGGTTCTATTATAGGTGGTGATGTAACTGGTGTTATGGGAATCAGTACTACATCATGTGGACATGAAAGCAATGTAAAGACTTTGTTGAGGGTTGGTTCGACCAAAGAAATCAGAAAAGAATATGCAGAACTTATTATGGAACTTAAGGAAGTAGACGGACAGATTGAAACTTTTGAAATGGCTAATAAGAAGTTTGAGATGATTAAACAGAACATGCCTGAAAAGTATGATAGTAAAATGGCATTGAGAGTTACCCAGTCAAAGATTGTAAAGATGGCTCAGAAAGCCAAGCTTGAAGAAAAGAGCAAGGCATTATACAATCTTATAAGAGATTCAGAGAGAGCAGTTGTTAAAGTAAAGAATCATATGTATCCGGGAAGCAGGGTATATATGGATGATAAGACTTACATGCCAAGTTCTGTATTTTCACATATTATTGTTAAGAAGACGCCAAGCACGATTATTCTTAGGGATTATGATGAATAAGTATATTACAGGGAGAGTATTATGATAGAAGAAGTTGTTTCGGTGGAATTGCCGGTGCATGAAAGGCTGGTAGTAAGAAAGAACAGACTTACGAATGAAGAAAACGGCATTGATATGCCAAGGATTTCTATAGTTACAGGCACTCATGGGGATGAACTTGACGGACAGTATATCTGCTATGAGGTTATCAGAAGGATTGAAAGAGAGAAGAATAAGCTTAAAGGAATTGTAGATATTTATCCAGATATTAATCCTCTTGGACTTGATACAGGTTCAAGAGGAATTCCTATGTTTGACCTTGATATGAACAGGGTTTTCCCTGGCGATAACAATGGAGCGATGGCTGAATATGTGGCAGCAGGTATTATTGAAGATATTATTGGAAGTGATCTGTGTATTGATATCCATTCAAGCAATATATTTGTAAATGAGATGCCACAGGTAAGGATTAATGATGATACGCAGGAAAAGCTTCTTCCTTATGCGAAGATGATGAATGCACAATTTGTGTGGATATATTCTTCAATTACTGTGCTGGATGCAACTCTTGCTTATAGTCTTAACCATCTTGGTGTGCCTACTCTTGTTACGGAGATGGGTGTTGGAAACAGAATTACGCCAAAGTATTGCAGGGATATTGTTTATGGTATATTTAACCTTATGTCTCATATGGGGATATGGGATGATGAGCCGAAAGAAGTGAATGAACCTATTATCTCTACAGAGGGTGAGGTTACATTTCTTACTGCTAAGGAAAGCGGAATATTCGTATCAGCAGTTGATTCTATGGGAAGGATTGGAATTGGAACGCATATAGGAGATATTATCGAACCTATTGAGGGAAGAATAATCCAGAGAATTGAATCGCCTACAGATGGAATTATATTTACATTAAGAGAGAATCCGGTAGTACATAAGGGGGCTCTTATAGCAAGAGTTTATGGTGGCAGATAATGAAGAAAGAGATTATTTATTCGTTAAAGGGTATATATAGAGAAGATTATCAGATAGAAGGCTACAGATTCGGCGGTGGTGAGAAGTCGGCATGTATTGTTGGTGCATTAAGAGGTAATGAGATACAGCAGCTGTATATATGTTCGCAGCTTGTTAAGGCACTTAAAGAGCTTGAGGCTCATGGTGCAATATCGCACAATCATGAGATTCTTGTTATCCCATCTGTTAACAGATTTTCCATGAATGTTGGAAAGAGATTCTGGCCTACAGATAATTCTGATATTAACAGAGCTTTTCCTGGGGATGTTAATGGAGATACAACCAAGCAGATAGCAGGAACACTTTTTGACAGAATTAAGGGTTACAGTTATGGCATACATTTTGCGAGCTTTTATATGCCGGGTGATTTTATTCCTCATGTAAAGATGATGGATACAGGATTTCAGAGTGCAAGTCTTGCCAATCTGTTCGGACTTCAGTACGTTGTTATTAGAAAGCCGAAGCCAATGGATACAGTGACACTTAATTATAACTGGCAGATGAATGGTACTAATGCATTTTCAATATATACTAACAGCACAGATATGATTGATGAGAAGTCTGCAAGACAGGCTGTGTCATCTGTTCTCAGGTTTTTAACCAGAATGGGTATTCTTAAGTACAACAATCACAGTGGATATATTGCAAGTGTTATCAACGAATTTGACCTTATGGCAGTCAAGACTTATGATGCAGGATTTTACAAGAGACTTAAAGAGCCGGGTGACCCTGTATATCATGGTGAGCTTATAGCACAGATTCTTGACCCATGCGAGGGTACTGTTAAGAGTGAGATAATATCACAGACAGACGGTATTGTTTTCTTCGCACATACAGGTCCTACCGTAATGGGTAATCAGGTTGTTTACAAGATAATAAGAAGAATGCATGAATAGTTGTTTGAAAATATGTTTTATTGTGATACAATGGTTAAATATTAATAATTAATATAACTAATCTCAGGAGGAAGATATGAGCGGCGTAAAGAGAGTTTTTGTCGAGAAAAAGAAACCATTTGCAGTTAATGCGAAAGAATTACTTGAGGAGATAGGAGGATATCTTGGAATAAAGACTATTACAGATGTGAGAGTTCTTATCCGTTATGATATTGAGAATCTTTCAGAAGAAACATATAAGAAAGCACTTACTACTGTTTTTTCTGAGCCACCGGTAGATGATGTTTATGAGGGAACATTTCCAGCGGGAAAGGAAGATTTCGTGTTCTCTGTAGAGTATCTTCCAGGACAGTTCGATCAGAGAGCTGATTCTGCAGAACAGTGTGTTAAGTTCTTTAATGAGAATGAGACACCGGTTATTAAGACTGCTGTAACTTATGTATTGACAGGAACTGTTACTGATGAGGAGAAGAACAGGATTAAGGAACACTGCATTAACCCTGTTGATTCAAGACAGGCAGCAGAGGATATTCCAGAAACTTTAGTTACTGAGTTCAAGACTCCTGCTGATGTTATTTATTTTGACGGATTCAAGGATATGCCAGAGGATAAGTTAAAGGAATTATATGATTCTTTAGGACTTGCCATGACATTTAAGGATTTTAAGTTCATTCAGGAGCATTTTGCTAGTGTTGAGAAGCGTGATCCTTCTATGACTGAAATCAGAGTACTTGATACATACTGGTCAGATCATTGCCGTCACACAACATTTGCAACAGAGCTTACAGATGTTAAGTTTAAGGACGGATTCTATAAAGCCCCTATGGAAGCTACATATAACAAGTATCTTTCAGACAGAGCAGAAATATATAAGGACCGTAAGGACAAGTTCGTATGCCTTATGGACCTTGCACTTATGGGTGCTAAGAAGTTAAAGGCTGAGGGTAAGTTAGCTGATCAGGAAGAATCTGATGAGATTAATGCCTGCTCAATTGTTGTTCCAGTTGAGATCGATGGAAAGACAGAGGAATGGCTTGTTAACTTTAAGAATGAGACACATAACCATCCAACAGAGATTGAGCCATTTGGTGGCGCAGCAACTTGTCTTGGTGGTGCTATAAGAGATCCATTGTCAGGACGTACATATGTATATCAGGCAATGAGAATTACAGGTGCAGCAGATCCTACTGTTCCGGTATCAGAGACAATTCATGGAAAGCTTCCACAGAGAAAGCTTGTTACAGGTGCTGCTCACGGATACAGCTCATATGGTAACCAGATCGGACTTGCTACAGGATATGTTAAGGAAATCTACCATCCTGATTATGTTGCCAAGAGAATGGAGATTGGTGCAGTTATAGCTGCTGCTCCAAGAAGTGCAGTTAAGAGAGAGAATTCTGACCCGGGAGATATCATTATTCTTCTTGGTGGAAGAACAGGACGAGATGGATGTGGCGGAGCTACAGGTTCATCTAAGGTTCATACAGAGAAGTCTATTGAGGATTGTGGTGCTGAGGTTCAGAAGGGTAATGCTCCTACAGAGCGTAAGATGCAGAGACTCTTCAGAAGACCAGAGGTTACTAAGCTTATTAAGAAATGTAATGACTTTGGTGCAGGCGGTGTATCCGTTGCAATTGGTGAGCTTGCAGCAGGTCTTAAGGTAGATCTTGATAAAGTTCCTAAGAAGTACGAAGGTCTTGATGGAACAGAGCTTGCTATATCAGAGTCTCAGGAGAGAATGGCTGTTGTTGTTGATCCTAAGGATGTCAAGGAATTCCTTCAGTATGCTGCTGAGGAGAACTTAGAGGCAGTTGAGGTAGCTGTTGTAACAGAAGAACCAAGACTTGTTCTTAACTGGAGAGGCAAGGATATCGTTAATATTTCAAGAGCATTCCTTGATACTAATGGTGCTCATCAGGAGACTAAGGTTGTAGTTGATATTCCTTCACAGGAAGACGATTACCTTAAGCCGGTTAAGGTTACAGATGTACGCGGTAAGTGGTTAAAGACTTTAGCAGACCTTAACGAATGCTCACAGAAGGGACTTGTTGAGAGATTTGATGGTTCTATCGGAGCCGGTTCAGTATATATGCCATATGGTGGTAAATATCAGCTTACAGAGACACAGAGCATGGTTGCTAAACTTCCAGTGCTTAAGGGTTCATGCGATACAGTAACTATGATGTCTTATGGATTTGATCCATATCTCTCATCATGGAGCCCATATCATGGAGCAATCTATGCTGTAACAGATTCTGTAGCTAAGATTGTTGCTGCTGGTGGTGATTTCAGCAAGATCAGATTCACATATCAGGAATACTTTAGAAGAATGACAGAAGATCCAGAAAGATGGAGCCAGCCATTTGCTGCACTTCTTGGTGCATATGAAGCACAGATGGGATTCGGACTTCCATCAATCGGTGGTAAGGACAGTATGTCAGGAACATTTGAACATATTGATGTTCCACCAACACTCTGCTCATTCGCTATTGATGTAGCTAAGGAGGGAGATATTATCACTCCTGAACTTAAGAATGATGGTGATGTATTAGTCAGATTTGATATTAAGAAGGATCAGTATGACCTTCCGGATTTTGAACAGGTTAAGGCTCTTTACAGTGCAATACATGAGCTTATCCAGAAGAAGGCAATCGTGTCTGCATATGTTCTTGATGCTAACGGACTTGTACCAGCACTCAGCAAGATGGCATTTGGTAACAAGTTAGGATTCGAGATCAGTGCAGATGTTAAGGAAGATGACCTCTTTGCACCAGCTTATGGCTGTATCGTTGCAGAAGTTCCAGCAGACAAGCTTAGTGAGATTACTACAGCTTATACTAAGGTTGGTACTGTTAAGGATAATGGTAAGTTCACATACAAGGAAGTTTCAATTAATGTAGAAGAAGCATTAAGCGTATGGGCTGATACCCTTGAGGGTGTATTCCCGACTAAGGCTTCTAAGGAAACTACACCGGTTGAAAGCAAGTTATATGAAGCACCAAGCGTACATGTATGCAAGAATAAGGTTGCCAAGCCAACAGTATTTATCCCGGTATTCCCAGGAACTAACTGTGAGTACGATAGTGCCAAGGCATTTGAAAGAGCCGGTGCTGATACAATCGTTAAGGTATTCAAGAACCTTGATGCTGAGAGTATCAGAGACTCTGTAGATGAATTTGAGAAGGCTATTAACCAGGCACAGATTATTATGTTCCCTGGTGGATTCTCAGCAGGTGATGAACCAGATGGTTCTGCCAAGTTCTTTGCGACAGCATTCCGTAATGCCAAGATGAAGGAAGCAGTTGAGAAGCTACTTAATGAGAGAGATGGTCTTGCACTTGGTATCTGTAATGGATTCCAGGCACTTATCAAGCTTGGTCTTGTACCTAATGGTAAGATTACAGGACAGGATGCACAGTCACCTACACTTACATTTAATACAATTAACCGTCATATATCTAAGATGGTATATACTAAGGTTGTCAGCAATTTAAGCCCATGGCTTGCTAATGCTGAACTTGGCGGAGTATACTGCAACCCAGCTTCACATGGTGAAGGAAGATTTGTTGCTCCTAAGGAATGGCTTGATAAGCTCTTTGCTAACGGACAGGTTGCTACACAGTACTGTGACCTTGACGGTAATGTATCTATGGATGAAGAGTGGAATATCAATGGTTCATACATGGCTATTGAAGGTATCACAAGCCCAGACGGAAGATGCTTCGGTAAGATGGCACATTCTGAGAGACGCGGTGACAGTGTTGCTATTAATATATATGGTGAGCAGGATATTAAGATATTCGAATCTGGTGTTAAGTACTTCAAGTAATAGTGCATTTTGATTTAAATAATAATTATATAATATAAATAAAAGACCTTGCAGATGACTAATTTATCTGCAAGGTCTTTTGTGTTCTTAAAAGAATATATTAAATAAAAATAAAATATACAATAATAAGTAGATAAAATATTCTAAATATATTATACTATTAAATACGAAACAATATTGATGATGAATATAGTTCATAGTATAATTAAAGGGGATAATGTATGGAGAAAACAAAAAAGAAACTGAAAGCAGATGTTGTTGTAAAAAACTATTGGCGTAATAATGAACAGTTTGCGGATTTTTTCAATGCGGTTTTATATGAGGGAAAACAGGTAATAAAACCTGATGAACTTGAAGATATGGATACGGAAGAATCGTATGTATCAGAGAATAAAAAATATGTTGAAAGTGTATTGGCTTCAAGAGATAATATAAAGATAAGAAAGAAATCAACAAAACATGATGTCGAGTTATGCATACTTGGAATGGAAAGTCAGGAACATATTCATTATGCAATGCCAATGAGAGTTATGGGATATGATTATGGTTCTTATAAAAAACAATATGACAGTAATGCTGTTAAATATAAGACAGAAAAAGGATTGTCTGATGATGAGTTTATTTCTAAAATGAAGAGAACAGATAAATTTATACCGATAATAACTATAGTTATATATTATGGGGAGAAGGCTTGGGATGGAGCAGTATCATTACAGGGAATGTTGGATATTCCTGAAGATATGAAAGCATTTATCAATGATTATAAAATGAATTTGGTTGAAGCAAGAAAAAATAATTTGAAATTACATAATATCAATAATAAGGATTTGTTCAATCTTTTTGGAATTCTTTTGAACAGAAATGGTAATTTGAATGAAATTAAAGAAAAAGCAATAAATTATGCAGCAGAGCATAAAGTAGAAAAGTCCGTTATAATGACTGTAACAGGTGCAGTTAATTGCAAGATAGATTATAATATGATTGAAAAGGAGGCTGATGCTGATATGTGTACAGTATTCGAGGAAACACGCAAAGAGGGAGAAGCTAAGGCAATTATTGAATTAGGATTTGAATTTGGATTATCTAAAGAAGAAATTCTTGACAGACTTCAGAAAAAACTCAATATATCATTACAGAAAGCACAAGAATATTTTTCAATGTTTGCTAAGAAAAAAGTGATAAAAGATGAGGGATATTAATTTAATTATAGTAAGACGTATGTTATAATAAAAAATACTATTTAATATAGTGCTTTATGAAATTAAAGGTAAAGGGGAGATATTTAAACAATGGCAAGAGATAAAGTCAGCACAGATATATTATGGAAGGACAGGAAGAGAATTCTCTTCCTCGGACTTCCGTGGTCATTTACAAGATACAGTGTATCTAAGGACAGATTCTTTATAAGCAAAGGATTTTTCAGCATTAAAGATGATGAGGTAAGACTGTATCGTATTATGGATATTTCATTGGAGCGCTCATTCATGCAGAGACTTGTCGGAGTAGGAACTATTAAAGTATGCTCTGGAGACAAGACAATGGGTGACTTTGAGATTAAGAATATCAAGAGGCCTAAGGCTACTAAAGAGCTGTTATCAGATCTTGTGGAGAAGCAGAGAGATATCAAGAGAGTTGTCAACAGAGAGAATATGATTGACGGTCATGACCATTCAGATGGTCAAGCGGATATTGATGATTTTGACAATAATGATGACAATGCACCATTTGACAGATAATTTGTAAAAATGTATTGACATATATATTCAAAGATGATATTTTAATAGTTAGTTAAAACTAACTGATGTAACGGGTATCCAGTTAGGATATCCGTTATTTTATAAATGTGAGTTAGATAAAGCTAACAAGAGTAAGACGAATGAAAGGACAAGAATATGAGCGTAGTTATTATTGGTGGAAATGAATGTATGGAACGCCAGTATCAGCAGATATGTAAGAAACACGGCTGCAAGGCGAAGGTATTTGTTAAGGAAAAAAGCGGATTTTCCAAGCAGATTGGAACCCCGGATCTTATGATACTGTTTACTAATACTGTTTCTCATAAGATGGTTTTATCGGCTGTTACAGAGGCTAAGAAGAATGATGTTGATATTGTGAGAACACATTCGAGCAGTGCAGCGTCGCTTACAAGTGTTTTGGAAGCATATTTAGGCGAAAGCAAGGCATGCTAATAAAGAAGACAATAAAGTGTGATATGGAAGGAATTAGAAATGGTCTGTACAGATGTATTGGGAAGAATTGAGCGGGAAGTAATAAAAGAGTGTTCTCCGACGCTTGCCGGATTAAAGACGGGCAACCTTTTTAATTACAGATATGATAATATATCTGATTTTAGGAAAGAGCTTGCAAGTGTAAACAGAAAACTTAACGCCAAAGGCGTGTATGTTACATTTTTAAAGAGAAATGAAAAGAGTGCACTTTTATATGTGTTCAGACCTGACAGATTAGAGAAGGATTTGTCACAGCCAGCAGTACAAAATGTACTGAAAACATTTGGATATACAGATTATAAAGTGGGAGCAAGCATCAAGCATCTTAAACAGAGAGTGGAGGAGAACACATGTTTTCCACATGAAATAGGGCTGTTCTTAAGTTACCCGGTGGAAGATGTAATCCAGTTTATAAGACAAAAGGGCTGCAATTACAAATGTTGTGGGGTATGGAAGGTGTATTGTGATGAGGCATTCAGCCAGAAGATGTTTGCACGTTACAGAAAATGCACAGAAGTATATTTAAGAGTCTTTGACCGTGGCAGGAGCATATCTGCATTAACGGTTTAAGCATATAAAAAGTAAAAAAGGAGAGATTGGATAATGAGTAAAGTAGCAGTAGTTTATTGGAGTGGAACAGGTAATACAGAGACAATGGCTAACGCAGTTGCAGAAGGTGCTAAAGGAGCCGGAGCAGAGGCTGATGTACTTGTGGCAAGTGATTTTAATTCAGGAAAGGTTGCTGAATATGATGGAATCGCATTCGGATGCCCGGCAATGGGAGCAGAGAATCTCGAGGAATCAGAGTTTGAACCAATGTTCACAGAGGTAGAAGGAAGCCTTAGCGGTAAGAAAATTGCACTTTTCGGTTCATATGGATGGGGAAGCGGCGAATGGATGGCTGACTGGGAAGAAAGAAGCAAGGCTGCAGGGGCTGTTCTTGCAACAGACAGCGTAATCTGTCAGGAAGCACCAGATGATGCTGCTGTTGAAAACTGCAAAAAACTTGGGGCAGCATTAGCATAATTATTTATTGCCTGTAATATATTGAAAAGATTGCACATTTTGCCCCTGGTTGGTTGTATCAATCAGGGGTTAATCTGTTCTAAAAAATATTATAAAAATATAACAAAAGTTGTTGACATCTAATGACCATTAGAATATACTAACCAAGGTGGTAATGAAAAACATTATCAATATGCTAAAAAGAGGAGATGAGCTTATGCCATTAACTATGATTGATGAAGGAATTCCATACACAATCCAGCGGATTGGTGGAAAGGAAGAAATAAGACGTTTTCTTGAGAATCTTGGATTCGTTCCGGGAGCAGTGGTTACAGTTGTTTCTAAAGCTGGCGGTAATGTCATTGTTAACATTAAGGAATCAAGAGTTGCCATAGGAAAAGATATGGCTAATAAAATTATGGTATAAAGGACTGAATATGCCAGTTCTTATATAAAACTAAAATAAGAAGGAGATAAACTATGACTTTAAGAGATGTATCTGTAGGCCAGACCGTTAAAGTTACCAGGTTAAATGGTGATGGTCCGGTTAAGAGAAGAATTATGGATATGGGAATTACTAAGGGAGTTGAAGTCTATGTAAGAAAGGTAGCACCTTTGGGAGATCCTGTAGAGATTACAGTAAGAGGCTATGAATTATCGCTTCGTAAAGCCGATGCTGAGATGATAGAGGTAGGCTGATTTTTTTTGCATGCAGGTTAGCATAATCTAATTAATGTAAGAATTGCCAAATATTTGTTAGCAAATGCATAAACATTTATATAAAAGAAATGAGGTAGTCAAATGTCAATTAAAATTGCATTAGCAGGTAATCCAAACTGCGGTAAAACAACATTGTTTAATGCTTTGACCGGTTCTAATCAGTTCGTTGGTAACTGGCCAGGTGTTACAGTTGAGAAAAAGGAAGGTAAATTAAAGGGACATAAAGATGTAACTATCATGGATTTACCAGGTATTTATTCACTTTCTCCTTATACTCTTGAGGAGGTAGTAGCAAGAAATTATCTTATTAACGAAAGACCTGATGCAATCATCAATATCGTTGATGGTACTAACATTGAAAGAAACCTTTATCTTTCAACACAGATTATGGAACTGGGGATTCCGGTTATTATGGCTGTTAACATGGTCGATATCATGGAAAAGAACGGAGATAAGGTTGACCTTGCCAAGTTAGGAAAGAACCTTGGATGTGAAGCTGTTGAGATATCAGCTCTTAAGGGAACTGGCATTAAGGAAGCAGCAGAGAAGGCTGTTAAGCTTGCAGAGAGCAAGAAGCTCAATACAATTGCTCACAAGTTTGATGATAAGGTTGAGGCAGCTATATCTGCAGTAGAAGATAAGCTTGGTCTTGATATTGTTGAAGAACAGAAGAGATTCTTTGCTATCAAGCTTCTTGAGAAGGATGATAAGATTAAAGTTCTTATGAAGAATGTTCCAGATGTTTCAGCTGAGATTGAGACTCTTGAGAAAGAATTTGATGATGATACAGAAAGTATTATCACTAATGAAAGATATACATATATATCTTCAATTATCAGTGGATGTTTTGCAAAGAAGTCTGAGAAGAAGCTTTCTACATCAGATAAGATTGATAGAATAGTTACTAACAGATTCTTAGCACTTCCAATATTTGCAGTTGTAATGTTCATCGTATACTATGTATCAGTTACAACAGTTGGTACATGGGCAACAGACTGGGCTAACGATGGTGTGTTCGGTGATGGCTGGCATCTCTTCGGAATTGGCACTTCAGCTTACGAAGAAGTAGCTGATGAGTATGGTGATTCAGATGCAATCATCGGGGCATATATCGACAGCCTTGGTGATAAAGGTGAAGAGTATGCAGATGCTATTGATACAGAAGCTGATGATTATGATTCAGATGCAGCAGTAGCAGCATTAAAGAAACTTAAAAACACAGTTCCAGCTAATCTTACATTAGATTATGATGTAGAAGATGAGGAAAATCTTAGTGTAACAACAGAGACAACAGATGCAGCTGGTGTTAAGGAAGCTATTGAACAGTGTATAGACAATGATGGTGCAGCTCCAGATCCTGCTAATTATGGTGTATGGGTTCCTGGTATCCCAGTGCTTCTTGAGTCAGGACTTGATGCAATTGGTTGTGTAGACTGGTTAAAGGGACTTATCCTTGATGGTATTGTAGCCGGTGTTGGTGCAGTACTTGGCTTCGTTCCACAGATGCTTGTATTATTCATATTCCTTGCATTCCTTGAGTCTTGCGGTTATATGGCACGTATAGCATTCATTATGGATAGAATTTTCCGTAAGTTCGGTCTTTCAGGTAAGTCATTCATTCCAATGCTTATCGGTTCAGGTTGTGGTGTTCCTGGTATCATGGCTTCACGTACAATTGAGAACGACAGAGACCGTAAGATGACAATTATGACAACAACATTTATTCCTTGTGGAGCTAAGCTTCCATTCATAGCAATGGTTGCCGGAGCTATCTTTGATGGTGCTCCATGGGTTGCTCCATCAGCATACTTCCTTGGAATATTCTCAATTATCTGTTCAGGTATCATCTTAAAGAAGACAAAGTTATTCGTTGGAGATCCGGCACCATTCGTTATGGAGCTTCCAGCATACCATCTTCCAACAGTTGGTACAGTATTAAGAAGCATGTGGGAGCGTGGATGGTCATTCATCAAGAAGGCCGGAACAATTATCACACTTTCAACAATCATTATCTGGTTCACAACATACTTCGGATTTGTTGATGGAACATTTACAATGCTTGCAGATGATCAGATTGACTTCTCTATTCTTGGCAGAATTGGTAAGGCAATCGCATGGATATTTGCTCCTTTAGGATTTGGTAACTGGCAGGCAACTGTTGCTTCTATTACTGGTCTTGTTGCTAAGGAGAATATCGTTGGTACAATGGGTATTCTTTATTCAGCAGGTGAGGGAACAGTATATGCTAACATGGCAGCTACATTTACAGTAGTAAGCGGATATGCATTCCTTGCATTCAATCTTCTCTGTGCTCCTTGCTTCGCAGCAATGGGTGCTATTAAGAGAGAGATGAACAACACTAAGTGGTTCTGGATTGCAATCGGATACCAGTGTGGATATGCTTACCTTGTAGGTCTTGTAATTAACCAGATTGCTGGTCTTATTACTGGCGACACAGCATTTAATGTATTCACAGTAATCGCAATTCTTATAATTGTTGGTTTCATCTATCTGTTATTCAGACCATATAAGGAAAGTAAGACATTAAAGGTTGATTCTAAGAAGCTTTTAAATGCAACAAAGTAATTAAATGATATATTATCGGAGGTGTAATTATGCTGGGAACAATTATAGTAGGAGTAATATTGGTGATTATAGTTGCACTTATTGTACGCAGTATGGTACACGACAAGAAAAACGGTAAATCGTTCACATGTGGTGGTGACTGCGGTAAATGCAAAGGCCACTGCCATTAAAAGGAGGTAACGGGTGGTCAGAAATCCTGATAAAGACAAAGACATTATTATTTCTCGTCTCAAGCAGCAGGGTTGTAGGATAACTAAACAGAGGCTTATGCTTCTTGATGTAATTCTTGAAGAGGACTGCTCAAGCTGTAAAGAGATTTATTACAAGGCAGTAAAGAAGGATCCTAAAATAGGAGCTGCAACTGTATATAGAATGGTTAATACACTGGAAGAAATAGGTGCAATTAACCGTAAGAATATGTACAGGATAACTTGTGATGAGAATGATAATGGCGGTTATACTGTAAGATTAAACGATGATTCGTCAATTAATTTATCAGAAAGCAAATGGAGTGAAATTATTGAGTCAGGGCTAGAAGCCTGCGGATACATTAAGAATCAGAAGATAACAAGTGTAGTTGACAGGAAAAAGGCAGTTTCAGTTAATAAATAATATTTACTAATAAGGGAGAGATGAAACTGTTTCATCTCTCCTTTTGCTATATTGAGAAGATTTCTCAATAAGTGGATTTATGTAGAAATGTTACATGATGTGTAATATAATAACCGACAAACTTAAGAAACATTTATTGTCCAATATGGACAGAGAGGAGCACAGTATGAAAATTGATAATTTAAAGAAACCAGGACTTTTTGCAGCAGGTGTATTATTTGGAACAGCAGGAATCAAGATTCTCACAAGCAAGGACGCCAAGAAACTTTATACTAACTGCACAGCAGCAGTTTTAAGAGCTAAATCATGTATAATGAAGACAGCTACAACTGTTCAGGAAAACTGTGAAGATATATATGCTGATGCTAAGACAATCAATGAGACAAAGTATAACACAGAAGAAGTTGTACTTGATTCAGTAGATGAAGATGAGGAAGCGTAACAGAGTATGAAATTCACAATAAAGCATGATGTGCCCGGAAGAATCCGTGTTCACATGGATGCTTCCGGCATGACTTTTATACAGGCAGATACCTTGCAGTATTATCTTAAGAATCTGCATGGCGTTACGAATGCAAAGGTGTATGAGAGAACTGCTGATGCAGTTGTTGAGTACAGATGTTCAAGAAAGACCGTGATTGAAGCTATTGCTAAGTTCAGATACAGCAATGTAGAGGTTCCTGAAGATGTTCTTGCAACATCAGGAAGGGCAATTAATTCACACTATACTGAAAAGCTGGCAGATCAGGTGTTGTGGAGAATGACTAAGAAATTGTTTATTCCGGCACCGGTATGTGCGGTATTAACAACAGTATCTTCAATGAAGTACATTTATAAAGGAATCAGGACACTGCTTGGCAGAAAGCTTGAAGTGCCAGTTCTTGACGCAACTGCAATAGGAGTTTCTATCTTAAGAAGAGACTTTAATACAGCTGGTTCAGTAATGTTTCTTCTTGGTATAGGTGAGATAATAGAGGACTGGACACACAAGAAGTCGGTTGACGACCTGGCAAGAACGATGTCACTTAACGTTAATAAGGTATGGTTAAAGACAGATGATGCAGAAGTACAGGTATCTGTGAAAGATGTTAAGGACGGAGATAATGTAATAATCCGGATGGGTAATGTAATCCCATTTGATGGAACTGTTATCAGTGGTGAGGCTATGGTTAATCAGGCTTCACTTACAGGAGAATCTGAGCCTGTAAGAAGGGGTGAGGGAACTTCTGTATTTGCAGGAACTGTAGTAGAAGAGGGTGAGATAGTATTCAGGGTTAAGCGTGCCGGAGGCTCAAGCAAATATGACAAGATTGTCAGGATGATTGAAGAATCTGAGAAGTTAAAATCAGGTCTTGAGTCAAAAGCAGAGCATCTTGCAGATAAGCTTGTACCTTATTCACTTGGTGGAACTGCACTTACATATCTGTTAACACGCAATACTACTAAGGCATTGTCAATACTTATGGTTGATTTCTCATGTGCATTGAAGCTTGCTATGCCTATTACGGTACTTGCAGCAATAAGACAGGCAAGTCAGGCGAGTGCAACAGTCAAGGGCGGTAAGTTCTTAGAGGCAATTGCTGAAGCGGATACTATCGTATTTGATAAGACAGGTACACTTACAAAGGCTAAGCCAACAGTAAGCAGGGTATATTCATTTAACGGAATGCCGGAAGATGAGCTGTTAAGAATAGCTGCGTGTCTTGAGGAGCATTTTCCACATTCAATGGCTAAGGCTGTTGTTAATGAAGCTGGCAGAAGAAACCTTATGCACGAAGAGATGCATTCTAAGGTTGAATATATTGTTGCACATGGAATATCAACATTTATCAATACAAGCAAGGTTATCATAGGAAGCCATCACTTTGTATTTGAGGATGAGGCATGTGTAATTCCAGCGGGAAAGCAGGAGTTATTTGACAGTCTTCCAGATGACTGCTCACATCTTTATATGGCAATTAACGGTCAGCTTGCAGCAGTTATATGCATAATTGATCCATTAAGAGAAGAAGCACCGGAGGTTATTGAAGGGCTTAAGAAGGCCGGAATATCAAAGGTTGTCATGATGACCGGAGACAGTGAAAGAACAGCCGCCTCTATTGCCAGAAAGGTTGGAGTTACTGAATATTATTCAGAAGTTCTTCCAGAAGACAAGGCTAAGTTTGTAGAGAAAGAGCGGGCAGCCGGACGAAAGGTAATTATGATTGGTGATGGAATTAATGACTCACCGGCGCTTTCAGCAGCAGATGTAGGTATTGCCATAAGTGATGGTGCTGAGATTGCAAGAGAGATTGCAGATATCACTGTCGGCGCAGATGATCTTAACCAGATACTTATGCTTAAGAAATTAAGTGACAGTCTGATTAAGAAGATTAACAGAAATTACCGTGTGATTGTCGGATTCAATTCCGCACTTATTGCACTTGGTGTAACGGGCGTCATACAGCCTACAACTTCAGCACTTCTTCATAATACATCAACACTTGTTATAAGTCTTGAGAGTATGAAGAATCTGCCGGTTTAAGACTATGAAACGGACTCATCTTCGGGTGGGTTCGTTTTTTGTTTGAAGGCAAAAAGTTCTGATTGGATAAATATATACTATACCCATAAGGCACAATATAAATTAATAATCGCAGGATATTATTTTATTACAAGAAAATGAAATTATGTAACAAAAGAAAATTGACTAAGCCGTACGGCTTATATTATAATGCTTTTATCAAAACAAAGCCGCTCGGCTTTATTTGTGAGAAAATATGTATAATAAAGCCGTACGGCTTGTTTTTTGCGTTGAGGTGAATATTATGAAAATAACTGATTCTGAGGGGCTTGGAAATATAATCAGGAACAGGAGAAAAGAATTAAAGTATACGCAGGCATTTTTGTCAGAATATACTGGTCTTAGTGTAAGTTTTATATCAGATGTAGAAAGAGGTAAAACAACTGTTGAGATTGGCAAAGTAATGCAGTTAATTTCAATTCTGGGACTTGATATTAATATTAATGTAAGGGGGAGATAATGAGAAATTTAGATGTATATATTGAATGTAATGGAAATATGATTAATGTTGGCAGTATTACAGGGCATAATTCTGACGATGCTGTATTTTCATATTCAGAGGAATATATAGAAGATAAATCTTCAAGAGCAATATCAATCAGTTTACCGCTTGATGAAAGAAGCTTTTCACCAGAAAGAACACGATGCTTTTTTGAAAGTCTTTTACCAGAAGGATATACAAGAAGGTGTGTTGCGGGTTGGCTTCATGTTGATGAAAATGATTATATATCAGTTCTTTCAGAATTAGGAAGCGAGTGTCTGGGAGCAATAAGAATAGTAGAAGGTGATATGAATATAACAGAATCTTCTTACAGATTATTATCACATGAAGAATTGCTGGAATTTGCAAGAGAAGGTGCAACTAAGTCAGCGGAACTGGTTATTAAATCACATTTATCATTGGCTGGGGCATCAGGAAAGACCGGATTATATTATGACAGGAATAATAATGAATGGTATCAGCCAGCGGGACTGGCACCAAGTACACATATATTAAAGCAGAGCCATGTAAGGTTAAAAAAGATTGTTGCTAATGAACAGTTATGTTTGCTGACAGCAAGAAAACTAGGAATTAGGACACCAGATAGTTTTATTATTAATCTTAATGATAAAGAAAATGATTTTTTATTTGCAACTGAAAGATATGACAGAAAGATTTTAGATACATCCAAAGAATTAATGGGGAAGAAAGTTCCATTAAGACTTCATCAGGAGGATTTTGCACAGGCACTTGGAATTACAGCGTCACAAAAATACGAGAAAAACGGGAAAGATTATTTAGCAGATGCATTTGAACTAATAAAAAATTATTCAAGCAATCCAATTGAAGATCAGATAAGGCTATGGGATTTATGTATATTTAATTATCTTATAGGTAATACAGATAATCATGTTAAAAATATTGCTCTTTTATATAGTGAGGATTTAAAAGGAATAAGATTAGCTCCGGCATATGATTTATTAAGTACTGTTATATATGACAGCAGCACAGAGAAAATGTCGCTTAACATAGATGGCGAATATGATATAAGGAATATAAATCAGAAGTCGTTTGAGAATGAGGCAAAGAAACTTGGTCTTGGAAAAGGAATAGCAACGCAGCATTTTTTAAGTATGGTTGAAAAATTTGAGATGGCACTTGAACAATCAACATATGAACTTGAGGAGCAGGGATATGGAGTTGCAGTCGATATACAGAAACAAATATTAAAAAAAGCAGGAATTCATAACTTTAAATTGACTAATTCGTAATTTAATTATATCATAAGTAATTAGGGACACTTTGTTTCACTAAAGTATAATGGGAGGAAGTTATATGTATTCATTTGATGAAGTATTAAACTATGATCCAGACCTTGCAAAGGCTATGGATGATGAACTTGGAAGACAGAGAAGCCACATCGAGCTTATCGCTTCTGAGAACCTTGTAAGTAAGGCAGTTATGGCTGCTATGGGAAGCCCTCTTACTAATAAGTATGCAGAAGGATATCCTGGAAAGAGATATTACGGCGGCTGTGAGTATGTCGATGTTGTTGAGACACTTGCAATTGAAAGAGCCAAGAAGCTTTTTGGCTGTGAATATGCAAATGTACAGCCACATTCAGGAGCACAGGCTAACTTAGCTGTATTCTTTGCACTTGTTAATCCTGGAGATACAGTTATGGGTATGAGCCTTGACTGTGGTGGACATTTATCACATGGTTCACCAGTTAATATTTCTGGAAAATACTTTAACATCGTTCCTTATGGCGTTACAGCAGACGGATTTATTGATTATGATGAAGTATTAAGAATTGCCAAGGAATGCAAGCCTAAGATGATTATTGCAGGAGCTTCTGCTTATGCAAGAACAATCGACTTCAAGAAGTTCAGAGAAATCTGTGATGAAGTTGGCGCATTACTTATGGTAGATATGGCACATATTGCGGGTCTTGTAGCCGGTGGTGCACACCCAAGCCCAATTCCATATGCAGATGTTACAACAACAACAACACATAAGACACTCCGTGGACCAAGAGGAGGTATGATTCTTGCTTCAGCAGAGGCAGCAGAGAAGTTCAAGCTTAACAAGGCTGTATTCCCTGGAATCCAGGGCGGACCTCTTATGCATGTTATTGCTGGTAAGGCAGTGTGCTTAAAGGAAGCGCTTGACCCAAGCTTTAAGGTATATGCTGAAAATGTTGTTAAGAATGCATCAGCACTTGCTAACGGACTTATGAACAGAGGTTTTGATATCGTATCTGGTGGTACAGATAACCATCTTATGCTTGTTAACCTCTTAAGCAAGGGCAAGACTGGTAAGGAAGTTGAAAAGCTTCTTGATGCAGCTAATATTACATGTAACAAGAATACAATTCCTAATGACCCGGCTTCTCCATTCGTAACAAGCGGTATCAGACTTGGTACAGCAGCCGTTACAACAAGAGGCTTCAATGAGGCTGATATGGATGTTGTTGCAGAAGCAATTGCTATGCTTGTTGATGATGTAGATGCCAACCAGGCTAAGGCAATGGAACTTGTTAAGGGACTTACAGATAAGTACCCACTTTACGAATAAAGAAATTTTTAGAAAATCACCTTATGAATTAAGGAAAAAACGCATATTTTTATTGTTGCAATTTCACGCACTTGGGACTATAGTTAGTGTCGAAGTGCAAAGGGGCACGAAAGTGAAAAGCTTTCGTGCCCCTTTCTTACATTTCAGGAAACTAAGAAAGGTGCGTGGCGTTATGGGAAAGTTAGAAGGAAAAGTTGCAGTAATTACCGGAGCATCCAAAGGCATCGGTGAAGGAATCGCCAAAGTGTATGCAAAGTATGGTGCAAAATGTGTGCTTGCAGCAAGAGGACCTAAGGTACTTGAACTTGCAGAGCAGTTAAAAAGCGAAGGGTATGAGGCAACAGGTGTTCAGGTTGATGTATCTGATTACAAGAGTGTTGAAAGAATTGTTGAGACTGCCGAGAAAACATATGGAAAGATTGATGTGCTTGTATGTAACGCGGGTGTATGTGTTCTTGAAGACTTTCTTGAAGACGACACATTTGAAAATAGAGACTTACATCTTGATATTAATGTCAAAGGTGCATGGAATGTGGCAAAAGCAGTTATTCCAAGCATGATAGCAAATGGCGGTGGTGCAATCGTAGTTACAAGCTCTGTAACAGGAGATATGGTAGCTGATCCGGGTGAGGTTGCATATGCAACATCTAAGGCGGCACTGGTAGGATTTACAAAGGCGCTTGCAAGAGAATTTGCAGACAAGAATATAAGAGTTAATGCAATATGTCCGGGATATGTAAGGACACCGCTTGTTGAAGGAATGGCAAAACAGTCAGACCCGGAGAATCCGGAGAGAGCGATACAGGCAATTGCAGATGCGGTGCCTTTAAAGAGGCTGGCTGACCCTGAGGAGGTCGGAGAGCTTGCAGCATTCCTTGGCTGTTATGAATCAAGCTACATAACAGGAACACAGATAGTTATTGATGGCGGAAGCACATTGCCGGAAACAACATCTATGGGACAGTAATTAAATATAAGAAAAGTACAAAGGCGTACATGAATCGGATAGATTTGTGTACGCCTTTTCTGATTGGAGGATAATGACATGGCATTTGAAAATGTTGATTTATTTGATGCGGTTGCAAATGCTTCGCTTGAAAAATACGGATGGCAGGACAGATGTGAGGCGAAACTCATAGTGCTGTCAGAGAATGCAACCTATATGGTCAAGAACAAAGAAACAGGTGAAAAAGAAGGAGTGCTTAGAATAAGCAGACCGGGTTATCACACATTGGATGAGCTTAATTCAGAGATGAAGTGGTTAAGACAGATTAATGACTACACACCGCTTCTTGTAGCTAATCCTATAAAAGGGCTTGATGGTAAGAATATACAGGAGATTACAGGACCGGATGGAAATGTATATTTCTGTGTTATATGTGATTTCCTTCCGGGTGAAGCACCTGATGAGAATAACGAGGAGCAGATGGTAAAGCAGTTCAGGTATCTCGGCGAGACAACAGCTTATCTTCACCGTCAGACAGAGATATGGAACGGAACAGACAAGCTTGACCGTATGGTATGGACTTACGACACAATCATAGGAGAGCATGCTGCATGGGGTGACTGGAGAGCGTTTCCAGATATGACCCCGGAGGCAGAAAATATATTGTCAGAGGTTTCAAGAATTATTAAGAGAAGACTTGAAAGATATGGAACTAATGAGAATAATTTTGGACTCATACATGCAGACTTACGACTTGCCAATCTGCTTATTGAGGGCGACCAGATTAAGGTTATTGATTTTGATGACTGCGGGTTTGGATGGCACTTACATGACCTTGCGTCTGCACTTAGTTTTATTGAGGACAAGCCAATTGTTCCAAAGCTTGTAAATGCATGGCTTGCAGGATATAAGAAGGTTCTTCCGTTCACTGATACGGATTTTGAAGAAATAGACACATTTATAATGATGAGAAGATTACAGCTTACAGCATGGCTTGCATCTCATCAGGAATCAGGTCCGGTAGCAGAATTAAGTGTCGGCTGGATGGATGGAACCATGGAATTAGCTGAAAGGTATCTTAGATTATTCGGCTAGGCACATAAGAAATCTTCGTGACAACAAATCATGAACAACAATAAGGGAGGAAGCTATTATGGGCGAAAAGAAAACAAATGCATTATCTAAATCAATGAAGCTGATTTATGTATATGCAATGGCAACGGGAGCAATATTTACATTTATGTGTTACTGGGATGGTATATTCATGTCATATACAGGTCCCGGAACATTCTTAGCATTTGCACTTATGACACTGGCAGTACTGCCGACAGCATTTGTGTATGCTGAATTCTCGACAATGTTACCAAGTACAGGTTCGTGTCTGGTATTCAATACGGTAGGTATTAACAAGCATGCAGGTTTCTGGTCAGCGTGGCTTATCATGTGTGCATGGATAGCCGTTCCTGCAGCAGGTGTACTTGGAATTATCGAATGGTTAAATCATCAGTTTGGTCTGGGACTTACAGGTGGCAAGGCAGTTATTGTCGGTTCATTAGTACTGTGCTTCTGGTGTGTACTCAGTCTTTATAAAAATGTTGTAGCAGGCAAGGTTCAGTCATTCATGCTTATGGCTGGTATCGCGGGTATTCTTATATGTTCATTACTTTTCCTGTTCAGCGGACACTGGAGCATTGCTAATTTCGCAGATTTCTTTACAAGCAGCAATGAAAAGCAGTGGGGTGGTAACTTTGCAACCGGTATTGCATGGGTTGTTGGCTGTTCATTTATGATAACACCATACTTCGGATTCGAGACAGTACCAGCAATGGTTGAGGAGGGCGACTTCCCAATTAAGGACCAGAAGAAAGCTATTCTTGGTTCAGTTATAACATGTGGTGCTATATATACAATTTTCTACTTCTGTCTTGCAGGTGCAATGCCTTGGGCAGAGCTTACTAATGGCGGTGACTGCCACCCATTCATCACATTTGAAGCATTACAGTACTGCTTCGGTGATAAGATTGCATGGTTTGTCCTTATAATGGGTATTGTCGGAGTTGTATTCCCAATTGGTACATCAGTACTTGGTTTCTGGTATTCAGGCGTCCGTATGATATACGCTATGGGTCGTCAGAATTTCCTTCCAAAGCAGTTCTCATACACTAATAAGTACAACCAGCCAACACTTCCTAACATACTTATTCTTGTTGTAAGTATTGGATTCATTGCAATGCAGAGTATTACAGCATTCTTTGACCTTATGGCATTTGCGTGTGCATTGTGTTATGTGATTACTTCAATATCTTCACTGGTGCTTTTAAAGAAGCATCCTGAATGGGAGAGACCATACAAATGTGCAACAGGACTTAAGACAGCCTCTCTTATAATCATGGCAATTATCGCATTCTTCTGTACTATCGGTATTGGAAAGGCAACATGGTTAGGATTTGCAGGATATATGGGTGTAGGTCTTATCCTATGGCTGTATATGATTCTTATTAAGTGGAAGCATGAAAAGGTATGGATGAAGACACCTGATGGTGATAAGGAATATTAAAATGTGAAGAAGAGAGGTTATGGATTATGAAAGAATTAGAGATAGTTATAAAGCCTGAGAAGCTTGAGAATCTTAAAAGGATTCTTGACAGTGAGGGAGCAAGAGGTGTAATGATTACAACAATATTTGGCTACGGTCACCAGAAGGGAACTGGTCAGGTATATACAAGAGATGAAACTCCGGGTATCAATCTTCTGCCTAAATTAAGTGTAAGAACTGTCGTAAAAGACGAGATAGTCGAGGGCATAATTAACAAGGTATTGGAAGAACTTAATACTAACAGTTTTGGTGATGGTAAGATATTCATCAAGGATATTGAGGGAGCAGTCAAGATAAGAACTGGTGAAACCGGTAACGACGCTCTGTGATAAAGCTTTCTTACTTCCCTAATCTTTTTATAGAGGCAGCCGTCCTGTTTGATTAACAGGGCGGCTGCCGTTTTCTTGTGTGTGCCGGATGATATGTTTTCATGGTGTTGGATTGTTCATAGTGTCGGATTGGACGTTAAAGCGGGAGGGAGGCATGTTGAAGTCCAAAATGGAGGTTTCTGTGATAGTTATTATTGCTGACAGAAAGAGAAAAATTTCTGAAAAGTAAAATTTGGAAGTGAAAATATCAGTCATAGGTGATATAATCTACGATAGTTTAAATGAAAAGGAATTAGATATTATGAGACATTTTTCGAGAACAGAATTAAAGGCAGCTATTAACATGCTTAAGGAGTTTACTGCGAAGGGCAATTTTGCAGTTCTTATGTATATGGGTGACACTGATAAGCTTGAGGTATCACAGACTCTTAATTCGGACATGAGCTGCTTTTTATTATATGGAAGCATTCAGCCACTAGCATTTTTCTTTGCAGAAAATATTCCTATGACTGCGGGTGAGTTAGAAGAGATTATTAACAAACAGTCAGCAGTGTATGAAGAGGAGATGACCAATTACAGAAATGCACTAAAGGAAAGCGGAGCTGATAATGGATTATTTATTACAAAGTATGAGAGTATGATTCATACATTTATTGCATATGACCCTGACCAGAGTGGCGAGCGTGACTGCTTCGCACCATTTATTGAGGGTTCATTCAATGTCGAACCGGGTAAGGGACAGTTTGTTAATGAGGTTATGAGACTTGAAGTGTATGATGATGAATATGAGGATGACTGTGTAATTCAGAAGAAGCATTTTGTATATCTTCCATCAGTAAAATTCATGGGAGCATTCAATATGCGAATGATGATGAGTATGGTTGATGCACAGTATAACTAACATTTTACAATTCTTAAATTTATATAATATGTTTGAATCCCGGACTCCTGTATAGTATATTAGAAGTAACTTTAAAGAGTGGAGGGGTTGTATGAACAAAGGACATTTTAAAGACAGTCAGGTTGTTAAGGGAATTACGATAGGCGCAGTGCTAATTGTAATATATCTTGCCCTTAACAATGTGACTGGAATTCTTGATTCTATATCATATCTTGCAGGACTTGTAATGCCATTTATAATTGGCGCTGTCATCGCATTTGTATTCAATGTACCTATGAAAGCAATTGAAAAAGGACTTAACAGGCTGTTTGACAAGCGTTGTAAGAAGAAGCATCCCAGACTTATAAGAGTGCTTGCTTATATGCTTACACTGATTTTGATACTGGCTATTATTGCAGGCGTACTTTTTGTGGTTGTGCCTGAACTGGTGAACACAATAGCTGACCTTATAGGACAGGTGCCAACAGCGGTTAATAATCTAATCAACTGGCTGCAGGTCAAGCTGTCTGCATATCCTGAGTATGAGGAAAAGTTAAGCAGCATATCAATCAACTGGGATTCTGTTCTTTCAAATGTTATGAATTTCCTTTCAATAGGAACTAAAGGAATTATTAATGGCGGAATCGGGGCTATAAGCGGATTCTTCTCAGGTATTACTAATTTCTTTATTGGGTTTGTATTCTCAGTTTATGTGCTTTTCCAGAAAGAAAAGCTTGCATCACAGTGTAAGAAACTTATGTATGTGTGCATGCCTGAGAGCAGGGCAGATAAAATCATTGAAGTGTTAAGACTTACCAACACTACATTCTCTAATTTCCTGTCAGGACAGTGCCTTGAAGCATGTATTCTTGGAACGATGTTTGTTATTACATTGTCTATATTGCGAATGCCTTATGCACTTCTTATAGGAATTATTATTGCGGTTACTGCACTTATTCCGATTGTTGGTGCATTTATTGGATGTATAGTCGGTGTGATTCTTATAATGATGACAAGCCCGTTAAAGGCACTTATATTCGTGGGAGTATTCCTTATATTACAGCAGATTGAAGGAAATCTTATATATCCTCATGTTGTTGGAAGTTCTGTTGGACTGCCTGGAATGTGGGTGCTTGTTGCTGTTACAATCGGTGGCAATCTGTTTGGTATAATGGGGATGCTTACATTTATTCCAATCAGCTCAGTGTGTTATGCGCTGCTTCGGACATATGTCAACAGGAAAGTGGAAGAGAAGGAGATTGACAGAGAGAAATTTCAGGGGTAGGTTTCGTGCGGATGTGTGAGGCAGGCTGCTGTATATATCATTTTCAAACACGCTTGCGCTCGTGCTACGACGCAGCGGTACTAAGTTCGCTGGGATTTGCTGGTACTGTGTGCCAGCTTTCCCAGCTTACTAAGTGCCGGCGTCTTCGCAACGGTTTGAAAATGATATATACAGCAGCCTGCCTCCATTTGCACGGAAGATTGTTCGGGAATTGTATCTTGTGTCGGGGACACGGAGGTACGGTTGTTTACAAATGGTAAAGTTTGATGTATGCTAGAATAGTAAATGTAAAGAATCTATAATTGCTAATATAAAATATGAGGGATAGAAAATGGAAGCATTAGTTATGGGGATTTTACTGGATATGATTTTTTTTGCAAGATTTCTATACATAAAAACCCAATTCTATAAAACCAAAGGCGTCGCAAATGGAAATGACAGACGATACACTTCTGAGTTTATATATGGATACAGAGGGCATAATTATGTCTGCAGTGTAACAAATAATATATTTTCAAGGTATCATGTAAGGGGGGATGTTTATACCATATTTGTAAAAAAACATAATCCATATAATGGAGTTATGGGGAGTGAACTGACTATATATATGGTTCTGAGTATTGTGGAGTTTATATTTGTTGGTTTATACATAGTGCTATTGTTATAGTAGTTTACCGAGGAACTTTGGGGAGTGGTAAGATAAGGTAGATGATTTATATTATGTTAGATGTGATTCATTAAGGGGGATGCAATAATGCATGGAGAATATATAATTATTTATATTATGCTGGATATGATATTTTTGGCTAGATATTTATACATAAAAACTCAATTCTATAAAACTGAAGGTATCGCATATGGTAATAGCAATCATTACTTTTCTGAGTTCCTTATCCGTGACGATAAAGGGTATAATTATGTTGGCTGGGTAAGTATGAATATATTTTCACCGCTTCATACAAGAGGGGAGGTTTATACGATATATGTTAGTAAAATAAATCCCAAGAATGCAGTGATGGGAAATGAACCGACTATTTATCTGGTTCTGAGTATTGTGTTTTTTGTATTTGTTATTTTCTACTTGATAGTATTAGCATTGTATTGGCTTATGTAAGTGTCGTAAATTGGAAAATAATCCAGTCGCTTGCCATCACGCGGAATTGGACGTTAGAGCAGTGGAAAGACAAGTTGAAGTCCAAAAGAAGAGAATATAATTAAGAATAAATAAACAGCATCCCCGGCATGATTAATAACCATACCGGGGATGTTGTTTTTTATATTCTTTAATTACTTATTGTTCTTCTTCTCGTTCTCAAGCTTCTTCATAGCTCTTACCTTAAGTGAAAGACCGAAGAGGTTGATGAATCCGTCAGCATCATGATGATCATACATATCACCTGTCTTGAATGATGCAATTGACTCGTTGTAAAGTGAATATGGAGATGTTGTTCCAGCCTTGATGATGTTACCCTTGTAAAGTCTGAACTTAACTTCACCTGTTACATATTCCTGAGTCTTCTCAACGAATGCCTGAAGTGCTTCACGAAGAGGTGTCTCCCACTTTCCTTCGTAAACAACCTGCGCAAACTTGTTTCCAACGTCCATCTTGAATGTTGTTGTATCTCTGTCGAGAACTAATTCCTCAAGCTGCTGATGAGCTTCATAAAGAATTGTTCCACCAGGAGTCTCATATACACCACGGGACTTCATACCAACAACACGGTTCTCAACGATATCAATGATACCGATACCATGCTTAGCACCAAGTCTGTTAAGCTCTCTGATAATATCAGAAACTTTCATAGCCTTGCCATTAACTGACTTTGGAACACCCTTTTCAAATGTCATAGTAACATATTCTGGTTCATCCGGAGCTTCCTCAGGAGTGCATCCAAGAACTAATAAATGCTTGTAGTTAGGCTCGTTAGCTGGATCTTCAAGCTCAAGACCTTCATGGCTGATATGCCAGATGTTACGGTCACGGCTGTAGCTGCAGTCTGTGCTGAATGGAAGATGAATACCATGCTGTCTGCAGTATTCAATCTCATCCTCACGAGACTGGAGCTTCCAGTTAGAATCTCTCCAAGGAGCGATAATCTTAATATCTGGAGCTAAAGCCTTGATTGTAAGCTCGAATCTGATCTGGTCATTACCCTTACCAGTAGCACCGTGGCAGATAGCAACAGCACCTTCCTTACGGGCAATCTCAACAAGTCTCTTAGCGATAAGAGGTCTTGCCATTGAAGTTCCAAGTAAATATTTATTTTCATAAACAGCGTGTGCCTGAACACATGGAACGATGTAGTTGTCGCAGAATTCATCAGTGATATCTTCTATATATAACTTGGCAGCACCACATGAGAGAGCTCTCTGCTCAAGTCCGTCCAACTCCTCTTCCTGACCACAGTCTGCACATACGCAGACAACATCATAGTTGTATGTTTCCTTTAACCAAGGGATGATGGCAGTTGTGTCAAGTCCGCCAGAATAAGCAAGAATAACTTTTTCTTTCATTATATATTCCTCCGTATATTATTAAGTTTACATAGTAAAACACATATGCTATGCACCTGCAGATTATAATAAACTACTTTATTTAAAAATGCAACAACAAATTATGCATATTATGCACAAATATGCAATGAAAATGTATAAATATAAAATTTCTTCAAAATATCCTTTACATAAGAAAAAAAGTTGCTATAATGTAGGTTATCAATTTACATTTTGCGTTATTTTATGCATAAATGTTGAATATATGCATTTTGCTTCGCAAAACAAGGAGGAGTTATGATTAAAGTAGGCATTATCGGTGCGACAGGTTACGCAGGTAACGAGCTTGTCAGATTATTATTAGGACATAAGGATGCAGAGATTGTATGGCTCGGTTCGAGAAGTTACATAGATCAGAATTATTCAGATGTATATAGAAACATGTTTAAGCTTGTAGATGCAAAATGTATGGACGACAATATGGAACAGCTTGCTAATGAGGTTGATGTTATATTTACAGCAACACCACAGGGCTTATGTGCATCACTTGTTAATGATGAAATTCTTTCAAAGACTAAGATTATAGATCTGAGTGCTGATTTCAGACTTAAGGATGTTAATGTATATGAACAGTGGTATAAGCTTGAGCATAAAGCACCACAGTATATTGATGAAGCTGTCTATGGCTTATGTGAGATTAACAGAGACAAGGTGAGCAAAGATACAAGAATCATTGCGAATCCGGGCTGCTATACAACAACATCAATTCTTACACTTTATCCAATGGTTAAGGAAGGAATAATCAATCCGGATACAATTATAATTGATGCCAAGAGTGGAACTTCAGGTGCAGGACGTGGCGCTAAGGTTGCCAACCTTTTCTGTGAAGTTAATGAAAGCATGAAGGCATATGGTGTAGGAACTCACAGACATACACCTGAGATTGAGGAGCAGCTGGGATATGCGTGTGGAAGAGACGATTTAAAGCTTATCTTCACACCACATTTGGTTCCAATGAACAGGGGAATTCTTGTAACAGCATACGCCAACCTTACCAAAGATGTTACATACGAAGATGTTAAGGCAGCATATGACAAGTACTATGATAAGGAATATTTCATAAGAGTACTTCCTAAAGATGTATGCCCTGAAACACGCTGGGTTGAGGGAAGCAATTTTGTTGATATAGGATTTAAGATTGAGCCAAGAACCAACAGACTTATTATGATGGGAGCGTTAGATAATCTCGTTAAAGGTGCAGCAGGTCAGGCAGTACAGAATATGAACCTTCTCTTCGGACTTCCAGAGAATGAGGGATTACAGCTTGCACCAATGTTTCCATAATAAATGTGGTGTAAGTTTAGAATTTACACGACAAAATATGTGTGATGACAGGATATATGTGATGGTACAATAGGAGGATGTTATGAATATAATTAAAGGCGGTGTTACAGCAGCTAAAGGATTCAAGGCTGCCGGATGTGAAGCACAGATTAAATATAAAAACGGAAAGAAAGATATGGCACTTGTATACAGCGAGAAGCCATGTGTTACAGCAGGAACATTTACAACTAACAAAGTATTTGCAGCTCCTGTCAAATGGGACAGAAACATTGTATATAATGAAGACTTTGCACAGGCTGTAGTTGTAAACAGCGGTGTTGCCAATGCATGTACAGGTGTTGAAGGAGATAATGCATGTGCAGAAGAAGCAAAGGCAGTCGCAAAGGTGCTGGATGTACCGGAGAATGCAGTACTTATCGGTTCAACAGGTGTTATCGGAATGCAGCTTCCTGTTGACAGAATCTGTGCAGGAATTGAAAAGCTTGCTCCAATGCTTGATGCTTCATTAGAAGCAGGAACACAGGCAGCAGAGGCAATTATGACTACAGATACAAGAAGCAAGCAGGTTGCTGTAGAAGTAGAGGTTGCAGGTACTAAGGTAACAATCGGTGGTATGTGCAAGGGTGCAGGAATGATTCATCCTAACATGGCAACAATGCTCTGCTACATAACAACAGACTGTGATATTGACAAGGCACTTCTTCAGAAGATGACAAGTGCAATTGTTGATGATTCATTTAACATGATATCAGTTGATGGAGATACATCAACTAATGATACAGCTCTTGTTCTTGCTAACGGAATGGCTGGCAACAAGAAGATTACAGAAGAGGGTGCTGATTATGATGCTTTCTATGAAGGCTTAAGCTATGTATTTACAGAGCTTTCCAAGATGATTGCAGGTGACGGCGAAGGTTGTACATGTCTTTTCGAGGTTCAGGTAAAGGGCGCAACAACTAAGGCAGAAGCCAAGACACTTGCTAAGTCAATTGTTACATCAAGTCTTACCAAGGCAGCAATATTCGGACATGACGCCAACTGGGGAAGAATTCTCTGTGCAATGGGATATTCTGGTGCAGACTTTGACCCTGAGAAGGTTGACATATTCTTTAAGAGTGAAGCAGGTGAGCTTCAGATTGTTAAAGATGGAACTGCTACAGATTACAGCGAGGAGAAGGCAACAGAAATACTTTCACAGAATCCTGTAATTGCTATTGCGGATGTTAAGCAGGGCGATGCAAGCGCTACAGCATGGGGCTGTGACCTTACATTTGATTATGTCAAGATAAATGCTGATTACAGAAGCTAATCTGACACAGCATTTTAAAGCAAATATATCTGAATAAATATGAAATGGAGATTATTATGAGCGCAAAAGATATGACAGAGGAACTTATGAAGGCACAGGTGCTTGTTGAGGCACTTCCTTATATTCAGAAGTTTAACAGAAAGATAATTGTAGTTAAGTACGGCGGAAGTGCCATGGTAGATGAAGAACTTAAGAGAAAAGTTATTCAGGATGTTGTTCTTCTTAAACTCGTTGGTTTTAAGCCAATCATCGTTCATGGCGGTGGCAAGGAAATCAGCAAATGGGTTGAAAAGTCAGGCATGACACCTGAATTCAAGAATGGTTTAAGAGTTACAGACGAACCAACCATGGAGATTGCCGAGATGGTTCTTAACAAGGTTAATAAGAGTCTTGTGTCAATGATTGAGCAGCTTGGAGTTAAGGCATGCGGTATCAGTGGTAAGGATGGCGGCATGTTAAAGGTTGAGAAGAAGTATTCTAAGGGTGAGGACATAGGATATGTTGGAGAAGTAACAGATGTTGATACAACACTTCTTGATTCATTGCTTAAGGACGATTTCTTACCGGTAATATGTCCTATCGGATATGATGATGATTTCCATGCATATAATATTAATGCTGATGATGCAGCATGTGCCATCGCAAGAGCAGTCAGTGCTGAAAAGCTTGCATTCTTAACAGATATTGAAGGTGTGTATAAGGATTTTGATGATAAGGATTCACTAATATCTGAGCTTTCTACTTCAGAGGCGAGAACGCTTTTAGAGAGTGGAACAATTGGCGGAGGTATGCTTCCTAAGCTTAATAACTGTATAGATGCTATTGAGCATGGTGTATCAAGAGTTCATATTCTTGATGGAAGAATTCCACACTGTCTTCTTCTTGAAATATTTACTAACAAGGGTGTTGGTACAGCTATTCTTTCAGATGATGCAGAAAAATTCTTCGACTCAGATAAATAATTGCGAACCGTAAGCTTTGAGGTTATAATATTATATTGGCTCATGTGAAAATGTGTGCTCATAAGAATAGGAAAGTGAGAGTAATCATGAATACACAGCAGATTATAGAAACAGCAGAAGAGAAACTGATTCATACATACAACCGTTACCAGATAGTACTTGATAAGGGGGACGGAGTCAGACTTTATGATACAGATGGTAAAGAATATCTTGATTTTGGAGCGGGTATAGCAGTATTTGCACTTGGTTATAACAATAAGGAATATAACGATGCATTAAAGGCACAGATTGATAAGCTTATACACACATCTAATTATTTCTATAATGAACCGGCTGTAGAAGCTGCAGCAGCACTTACAAAGGCTTCAGGAATGGACAGAGTATTCTTTACTAACAGTGGTACAGAGGCTATTGAAGGTGCAGTCAAGCTTGCAAAGAAATATTATTATGTCAAGAACGGAAAGGCTGATGCAGAGATTATTGCAATGCAGCATTCATTCCATGGAAGAAGTATGGGAGCACTTGCTGTAACTGGTAATAAGCATTATCAGGAAGCATTTGGACCTATGATACCGGGAATTAAGTTTGCACAGTATAACGACCTTGACAGTGTAAAGAAACTTGTTAATGACAAAACTTGTGCTATAATATTTGAGACAGTACAGGGTGAAGGAGGAATTTATCCTGCTACTAAAGAATTTATTGAAGGTGTAAGAAAGCTATGTGATGAGAAGGGAATTCTTCTTATACTTGATGAGATTCAGTGCGGAATGGGAAGAACAGGAAGTATGTTCGCATTCCAGCAGTATGGCGTTAAGCCTGATATCCTTACAGTTGCCAAGGCTCTTGGCTGTGGAGTTCCAGTAGGTGCATTTGCAGCGACAGAGGAAGTTGCGAAGGCATTAGTTCCAGGAGACCATGGAACAACATATGGTGGTAATCCACTTGCATGCGCAGCAGCAACCAAGGTGTTCGAACTTTTTGAGAAGCAGCATGTATTAGATAATGTCAAGGAAGTATCTGCTTACTTTGAAGAGAAGCTTGATGAGCTTGTTGAGACAGTAGATGTTGTTGTCGAGAGACGAGGAATGGGTCTTATGCAGGGTCTTGAGTTATCAGTTAATCCTAAGGACGTAATTGCCAAAGCACTTGATAATGGACTTATTCTGTTCTCAGCAGGAACTAATGTTATAAGATTTGTTCCACCACTTGTAATCACTAAGGCAGATGTAGATGAATGCATAGCTAAGCTTAAGAAATCCTTCTAGAATCAGGAGTTTACTTTATGAAATTAAGAAGATTTATCAGTATGATGCTGATTGTTACCATGCTGACAGTCTTTGCAGGCTGTGGTAATAAAGATGACAGGACACAGGCTGCGAAGAAGCTTAATCTTAGTGGACCTATTACAGTTAATGTCTGGTATAATGACAGTGCATATGAGTCTTATCTTGAACTCGTTGCCAGACAGTTTAAGCAGTCAAATGAACTGGTAACTATTAATCCTGTATATATTGAGGCTGATTCATATATTACTTATATATATGACGAATCAGTCAGAAACGACAATGCGTGTGATATATATTTTTTGTCATCAGAAGAGATGGAGAAGGCTTATCTTTCAGGTCTTACCTCTGAGAATGATATGTATCCTGAAGTCTATAATGAGAATGTGTATGGTAAGGCTGCAATGACTGCATGTTCGTATGGTGGTAAGTTATATGGTTACCCAGTGTCGTTCAACACTTCATTTCTTGTATATAATAAGAAATATGCAGAAGCAGTTGATACTATAGACCAGATTCGTAATATAAGTGATAATTACCAGATTACAGATGAGAATCAGGATGTTTCAATGGTGTTTGAATGGGATCCTGATTCAATGTTCCTTAATTATGCAGCAGCAGGAGCCTATATTAATATAGGCGGAGTTAATGCAGAGAACAGGGCTGAGGTATCTCTTAATGAGGAAAAGATTAAGAAGGTTCTTACTAAGTACGCTCAGTTAAAAGATGCATTTGGTATTGACAGAAATACAGTAAGTCTTAAAGAATGTGCGGATCTGTTTTCTACTGGAAATATGCTCTATACGGTGCTAGATGCAGACAGTCTTGCAGAGATTAATGTTACAGATGTAGATTATGGAATATGTGAGTATCCTTCAATGGGAGATGACCTTGATTCTAAGGCAATGTCTGTTACTACGATGGCAGTAGTTAATCCGTACACTAAGAATGTAGATGCATCCAAGGCTGTTGCAAGAGCAATTTCTTATGATTATGCAGATTATCTTGGAAACATGGCTAAGAAAAGCTGTGCAAGGGCGGATTTAAAGGTTAAGAGAGTAGAAAGCTACCAGAAGTTACACCAGATTTATTCTGACTCTGTTGTAAAAGCTAAATATATCGGAGTAGGAGAAGTGTATATGAGATATGAGATTATGCTTCATCAGGTATATGATGGTGGAAATGTTGATACAGCTTACAGTACATTTGCAACAACAATAGAAAAAACAACTAAAAATAATAATGAAAACAGTACGCAGAGTATTAAATAACATTATGAATAAATATCCTGTTATTAACTAATAATTATTCTATGCAGATTAATGGGGAGGTTAGTTAATGGCAGGATTTTTGATTGCAATAATATCAGGTGCACTTATGAGTTTACAGGGCGCATTTAATACAAATGTTACAAAAGCAAGCAGTGTGTGGGTTACGGCAATGTTTGTGCAGTTGACAGCACTGGCGACTTGTGCGATTATGTGGGTAATTGACGGAAGACCTGATATCATGAAGTTGTTTAAGGTTGATAACAAGATTACACTTCTTGGAGGTGTGATAGGTGCATTTATAACATTTACAGTTATAAAAAGTATAAGTGGTCTTGGAATTGCGAAAGCTGAGGTTACGATTGTAGCTGCACAGATAATTGTTTCATATCTGCTAGGACTTTTTGGATTGTTTGGAAGTGAGAAGACTACATTTTCATGGATTAAGCTTGTGTCGCTTCTTATTACGGTTGCAGGAGTATGTATGTTTTATTTTCTTGGTAATCCGTCAACGGATTAATATATTATGAAGAATTATGATAAATGTCAGAAATATCTGACAGGAAGGAACAGAATGGAAGATTTATTCAGTGTATGTGGAAAGATACGATTAAGAAAAGGAGAAGGGAGAACCTTAAAGGCAGGTGGAGCCTGGGTATATGATAACGAAATTGAATGGATGTCTGACGGAATAATTGATGGACATCTTGTTGAGGTGCTTGATTTTGATGATTATTTCATGGGAATCGGATTTATTAACAGAAAATCCAAGATTACAGTAAGAATGCTTGCAAGACACACAGATGTTGTTGACGAAGCATTTATTGAGGAGAGAGTAAGGGCTGCGGTTGAGTACAGATTTGACACAGTAGATACCTCTGCCTGCCGTCTTATATTTGGGGAGGCAGATTTTCTGCCGGGGCTTGTTATAGATAAGTACTCAGATGTGCTTGTTGTGGAATCGCTTGCTTTAGGTATTGACAGATTTAAGTCACTTATTGTCGAAAAAGTGAAGGAAATCCTTCATGAAAAGAGCATTGATATCCGTGGAGTATATGAAAGAAGCGATGCCAAAGTCCGTACTCTTGAAGGGATGGAGAGAGTAAAGGGCTTTATTGGTGATGAATTTGACACTAATGTTGAGATAGTTGAGAATGGTGTCCACTACATGATAGATGTTGTGAATGGACAGAAAACCGGGTTCTTTCTTGATCAGAAGTACAACAGACTTGCAATGCAGAAGCTGTGCAAGGACAAGAGGGTATTAGACTGTTTTACCCATATGGGTACATTTGCATTAAATGCAGGAATTGCAGGTGCTAAGGAAGTTACTGGACTTGATATATCAGAATATGCTGTTGAACAGGCGAGAGCCAATGCCAAGCTTAACGGACTTGAGGATACAGTACATTTTAAATGTGCAAATGTATTGGATGAGCTTCCAAAGCTTAACGAAGCAGGTGAGAAATATGACGTTGTAATACTTGACCCGCCGGCATTTACCAAATCGAGGGAAGCTACAAAGAACGCAATTAAGGGCTACAGGGAAATCAATATGAAGGGACTTAAGCTTGTCAAAGACGGCGGCTATCTTGCAAGCTGTTCATGCTCACACTTCATGACACAGGAGCTTCTTACCAAGACTATTAAGGAAGCCGCTAAGGCTGTACATAAAAGGCTCCGTCAGGTCGAGTTCAGAACACAGTCACCTGACCACCCAATATTGTGGGAGGCGCAGGAGAGCTATTATCTGAAATTCTACATCTTCCAGGTTGTGGATGAAAAATGATACAGGCATTAATTTAAACTATCCAGAACCGTTAATCTGAGTCTTTTATGATGTTTTGTTATAATTAATTATATGTATCCGCAAACTATTCCGAGTATTGCGGATAAGCATATAATTAAAATTGGATTTAATTTTTTGAATGCTAAAACTACGGATATCAGAAATATAATTAATGTTGTATAAAAAGAAATATCAGTAAAAACAGTAGTATTAAACCCATGTGGTATGAAAACGGTTGAACTCATCGAAATTACAGCAGAACCAATCAAACCAACTACAGCAGGTTTTAATCCTGACATACATCCCTTTATGACTATACTTTTTTGAAATTGAATAAAACATTTTGCAACAATAAGAATGATAATAAAGGATGGGAGTATCACTCCGAGTGTTGCACAAAAAGAACCGAAAATACCGCCAACCTCTGCTCCTACATATGTTGCTATATTTACAGCAAATGGTCCGGGTGTACTTTCGCTAACTGCTATAAAATCAATAAGTGACTGTGAATCTATCCAATTATGGGCAATAACTTCATCCTGAATCAATGGTAACATAGCATAACCACCGCCAAAGGTAAATGCACCGATTTTTAAGAAAATATAAAAAAGCTCAAGATAAATCATTAACATTTCCTCCTTAATATGGTAATAGATGTTACTAAACCTAATATTGCACAGCTGATAATTACAATAAGCACATTTACATTAAGTAAGGCAGTAAAAACAAAAGAACATGCCATAATTATATAGGAAATAACATTCTTAGGACATTGAATATACATTGACCAGAGAGCTTTGATAATTAGAGCAAGTACACCAGCTCTGATACCATTAAAGGCATATTGTATGATTTTTATGCTTTGGAATTCTTTAAGTACAAAAGATATAATAAGAATAATCAGGTAGGATGGTATCACAACTCCAAGTGTTGCAAATAGTGCACCCCAAAAACCACAGATACGAAAGCCAACAAAAGTAGCCGCATTAATTGCAATTGGTCCGGGAGTTGACTCGGAGATAGCCACTATTTCAAGAATATCATTATCAGTTATCCAATGCTTCTTCTCAACAATTTCTTTTTGAATCAGTGGTAACATAGCATAACCGCCTCCAAAAGTAAATGCACCTATTTTTATGAAAGTTAAAAAGAGCTGTATAGCTTTTGGAATTTTGTTATTCATCGTAAGTCTCCTTCTGTGTGTTGGTGATTGGCATGGAATCTTTCATCTTATCAAGCAGTTCATAAGGAACGAATAAATGTCCCATGCCGGTTCCAAGCTGGATATGTGGTTTATTCTTACCATGATAATCAGAACCGCCGGATATCAGCAGATTTCTTTCAGAAGCAATCCGTCTGATTGATAATTCATCACCCATCTTGTAGGTTGAATATATGGCTTCAATTCCATCAAGTCCGGCAGAGCACATATGGTCAAGCAATTTGTTCATCTGGGCATTGCCAAGATGATATAGAACCGGGTGAGCTAAGATTGCAATACCGCCGGCTTGGTGAATACGTTCAATAGCTTCTGCAGGGTCAACTTTGGCTCTTGGCACAAAACAAGGCTTTCCCTGACCTAAATATCTGTCAAACGCTTCATTTCTATCACCAACAGCTCCAATTGCAACAAGTCTGTCTGCAAAATGTGCTCTTGTAATTACCGCATCGCCATAGGTCTTTAGCATATCTTCATATGTAATATTAATTCCTATATTCTGGAAGCGTTCACATACCCGCTTATTTCTTTCATCTCTTGAACTTAACTGCTTATTAAGGAATGAATTGAATTCATTGTCGTTATAATCTATAAAAAGCCCGACAACATGTATCTCAGTATTATCATAATTAGTACTTATCTCAACTCCGGGAATAACTTCAAGTTCGTGGCCTTTGTTATTAACATTTTCACATGCTAAAAGAGCTTCCTTAACTCCCATGGTAGTGTCATGGTCGGTAAGAGCAAATGCAGCAAGTCCCTTATCGACTGCCTTATCAACCAGAACAGCAGGAGAATCAGTTCCGTCAGAGCATGTGGAATGAACATGTAAATCTATCTGTTTCATAGTAAGCTCCTCTTATAAAATGTAAATATATTCTACCATACTCAGACAACTTATTAAAGTGTAAAACATTTGGCAAAGTGTTTAAAAAATGTTGTAAGAGACGGCATTGTGCGATAAAATAACAGTATATTTTTGGAGGGAGGTTTACTGATGGAAAGACAGTTAGTACCAGGCGGATTTTATAAGCATTTTAAGAATAAGCTTTACCAGGTAAAGTGTGTTGCATATCATTCAGAAACCAAAGAGAAAATGGTGGTATATCAGGCTATGTATGGTGAATATGCTGTGTATGTAAGACCATATGATATGTTCATGAGTGAAGTGGATCATGTAAAATATCCGGATGTAGCACAGAAATATAGATTTGAGCAGGTAGATCCGTTGACGATGCAGGAGATATCTGACAATTTACAGTCTGACAATTCACAGGCAGTAAGAGTTAATTCAGACAATAGAATTGATGAAGCATACACATTAAAAGAGGACAGTGTGGATAACTCACTGGCCCAGCCAGAGCAGCAGGTTGCTGCAGGGGACAGCGTCCTGGATAAGTTTTTAGATGCGAGAGGATATGAGGAAAAGCTTGATGTCCTTATAAGATACAAAAGCAGATTCACAAATCCAATGATAGATATTATGGCTGAATCACTGGAGATAGTTGTTCCAGAAGGCGAACTTTCTGGAAGAATTGATTCTTTAAGAAAGGTTTTACAGGCACATACAAAGTATGAAGGAAGCCATTTAAGACCGTAATAATTTGCACAGATTCTGCATAAGAATATGTGGATTATATAAATATATTACAATTATCTGACAATTTTACAAAAAATTTACAATTAACAAAAAATGTGAATAACTATGTGGATATTGTGGAAAAGTTCAGGGATAAAGGAGAAATTATGAGAATAGTAGTTTTAGCAGGTGGAACAAGTACAGAAAGAGACGTTTCATTAGTCACAGGATACAGAGTATGCGAGAGTCTTAGAAGAAACGGACATGAAGCAAATATGCTTGATATCTTCTTAGGTGTTGATGACAGTGAGGTTAAGACATTTTTCACAGAAAAGAATGATTTGGGAGAACTGTCTGACAATTTAAAGAAGAAAACAGCGGACATTCCGGCAGAGGTTAAGAGAAGAACAGAGGCAAGAGAAAGCTTTTTCGGACGTAATGTATTAGAATTGTGTAAAGAAGCAGATATGGTATTCATGGGACTTCATGGAAGCAATGGTGAAGATGGTAAGGTCCAGGCTACATTTGATCTGCTTGGAATCAGATATACAGGTACAGATTATTTAAGCAGTGCTATATCAATGAGCAAGGAACTTGCAAAAAAGGTTCTTGTACCAGAGGGAATTCCTATGCCTAAGGGTGTTACATTACATAAAGGACATAAGATTGAGTATGTTCCATTCCCATGTGTTGTTAAGCCTTGTTGTGGTGGTTCAAGCGTTGGTGTTTCGATAGCACATAACGAGAAAGAGTTTGAAGATGCACTTGATGAAGCATTTTCTTATGAAGATACTGTACTTGTTGAAGAGTTTGTTGATGGAAGAGAATTCTCAGTTGCAGTGCTTGATGGAAAGGCACTTCCAGTAATTGAGATTGAACCGCTTGAAGGCTTCTATGATTACAAGAATAAGTACAAGGCTGGCTCTACCAAAGAGACATGCCCTGCCAATATTCCAGAAGATATTGCAAGCCAGATGCAGTTCTGGGCAGAAAAATGCTGCCAGGCAGCAGGCGTAACAACATACGCAAGAGTTGATGAACTTCTTGATAAGAATAATAATATATTCTGTCTTGAGATTAATACACTTCCAGGAATGACTGACACAAGCCTTATTCCTCAGGAGGCAGCAGTAGTAGGTATATCGTATGATGAACTTACAGAGAAGATTATCGAGATATCTCTTGCAAAGTATGAATAGAAGAAATGTAAATGTATAATAATGCATTTTTATAAAACGAGGTTAGTTATGTTATGATTAAGGAACTTGTTAAGAAAAACAGATCATACAGAAGATTTTATCAGGAAAAGAAGCTGACAAGGCAGCAGCTTATGGAACTTGTTGAGACTGCAAGACTTACTCCGTCAGCAGCTAACAGACAGCCATTTAAGTATAGAATTGTGTGTGATGAGGAAGAGAATGAGAAAGTTTTCAGACTATTAGGATTTGCCGGATATTTAAAGGACTGGGATGGCCCATCTGAAGGTGAGAAGCCGACAGGATATATTGTTATAACCTGTCCTGCGAATGTCAATGATGAAGTTGATGCGGGAATTGTCGGACAGACAATGCTTCTGGCAGCTACAGAAGCCGGATTTGGCGGATGCTTTTTTGGCAATGTTAAAAGAGATGAGTTAAAGACACAGCTAAATATACCGTCTGAATTAAAGATTGTGTATGTCATTGCATTTGGCTATCCTAAAGAAGAAGTGGTGCTTGAGGATATTCCTGCGGATGGAGATATCAAGTATTACAGAGATGAGAATCAGGTACATCATGTGCCTAAGAAAAGAATTGAGGATATTGTGTTATGAAGGGAATGACCTTAAGAGCCATGACACAAGCTGTTAACGGCATATATCATGGCAATGGAGAAGATTATGACAAAGAGATTACTGCCATTACGATTGACAGCAGAAAGGTAGCTGAGGGCGGGCTTTTTATTGCTATTAAAGGGGAAAGAAGTGATGGCCATGATTTTATAGGACAATGCTTTGAGAAGGGCGCTGCATGCGTTATTTCTGAAAAGGAGCTGCCAGATGAAGAACGTTCGTATATACAGGTTGAATCAAGTCTTCAGGCATTAAAGGATCTTGCACTTCTTTACAGAAATAATCTGGACGTCAAGGTTGTAGGAATCACAGGAAGTGTTGGTAAAACAAGTACTAAGGAAACAATAAGCTCTGTTTTATCTGAAAAATACAGGGTGTTAAAGACACTTGGTAATTTCAATAATGAGATTGGGCTTCCACTTACTGTTTTCAGACTGACAGAAGATGATGAAGTTGCTGTTCTTGAGATGGGAATCAGTGATTTTGGTGAGATGGACAGATTATCTAAGATTGCACAGCCTGACATATGTGTTATTACTAATATCGGTTTTTGCCATCTTGAGAATCTTGGAACAAGAGATGGAATTCTTAAGGCTAAGACAGAGATATTTAATCATATGAATCCGGATGGAATTGTTATTGTTAACGGAGATGATGACAAATTATCAACAATAAGCCAGGTACACGGCAAGCGACCGTTTGTGTTCGGAATAAGCAACAAAGACGGGGTATATGCAGATAATATCAAGAGTCTTGGACTTGATGGAACTAGCTTTACAATTCATGGAATCAAAACATCAGATAACTATTCAACATTTGACCTGACTGTACCTGTACCGGGACATCATATGGTATATAATGCGATGGCAGCAGCACTTGTTGGTTCTGTGCTTGGACTTTCATCTATTGAGATTGAGCGTGGGGTGAAGAATTTAAAAACAATTGCCGGACGAAACAATATTATTAAGGAAAATGGATTTACAATAATTGATGACTGCTACAATGCTAATCCAGTTTCAATGAAGGCATCTCTTGATGTTCTTGACACTGCTATTGGTAGAAAAGTTGCTATTCTTGGAAGTATGTTTGAGCTTGGTGAGAACGAGAAACAGATGCATTACGATGTTGGGATGTATCTTGGAACTAAGGATATTGATGTACTTATAACCGCAGGCGACCTTGCTGCACAGATTGCGGAAGGAACAAGGGCGTATATTGACACTAATTACAATGCGCATGGTTGTGAAGTACATGATTTTGAAACAAGAGATGATATGTTAAAATGTATTGGACATATTCTGAAAACAGGTGATAATATACTTATAAAGGCATCTCATGGTATGGAATTTACCAAAGTTGTAGAGGCTGTAAAAACAATTAATTTATAATGGAGGTTTTATGAAATTACTTAAGAGAGTAAGCATATTAGCTGTACTTATTACAGTGATTGCAGTATTTGCAGGCTGTGGTAAGGAAGCAACGGTTGTTGGAACATGGGAAGGAGATGATTATACTTACACTTTCAATGATGATGGAACAGGAATCCAGCAGATAGGAGAGATAAGCGTTTCAATTACTTCGTATGAAGCAAAAGATGGAAAGCTGAGCATAACAATCAGTTTCCTTGGGACAGAAGAGACAGATGAGTATACATATTCAATCAAGAAAAATGTACTTTCTTTAAGCGATGGAAACAATACAATAGAACTTAATAAGAAATAGTATTTTAAGACTTTTGCATTATATTCTGATGCGAAAGTCTTTTTTTGAAATTTATATATTTTTATACTTTACAAACTTTTAAATATGTGATAATATCCACAATATAAAAAGTACTTTTTAAATAATTTAATCAAGAGGAGGATTTGTATATGCATGATATTATTGAACAGTAATGTAAAATAAAGTAATGTGATTATACAGGGAACACAATATTAATACCCTCCTTGGTTATATCTATCTCTTTAAGTATATTTAACCAGAATCCACGCTTGTTGTCTGGAGTTAAACTGTTATATAAATCTTTCCAGTTATCTGGCGGAGATGGAACACTTCTGGCATTGTCTATCTTGTCCTTATAGCCCGCTATTTCATTTTTAATTGCAAAACGTTTATCTTTATATTCCTCAAAACAAATGTCTCCATCTTCGTATCGAACACCAATCCGCTTAAGCTTTTGCTCAAGAGCCGTGATCTTGTTTTTGTAAAGTGTTTTATTTTCTTGTTCAAGCTCAAATTCAGATTGACACATCTTAAGTTCTGCTTCTAAATGTTCCATAAGATAAGCTTCTATTTTTGTTTCTGCAAGATTAACACCTGGGCAGTCAAGATTCCTTTTGTCATTGTGAGCAGCGCAACTGTAAAAAGGATAATATAAATGTTGACCATTCTTAACCCATCGATTTACTCTTGCTACCATACGTCCTCCGCAGTAACCACATCGGCACAGACCGGAAAACAAGTATACTCGGTCACTTCTTTTTGGAGTGCGGTTACGTTTTGTCGAATTTGTAAGGATTAATAAATGCTCATCCCATGTTATGTAAGCTGGACATTCAGATCCGGATGCATTTCCGGCATAAGCAGGGCTTTTTAACATTCTACATATCTGTGAAGTGGCAATATGCAGACCATATTCTGCAACAGCTTCAGTTGCTTTTGCAATACTAAAACAAGATAGATATGTTCTGAACATAGCGTTTATAGCGTCATATGTTTTTTCGTCAAAAACAAGCTTTTTGTTTTCTCTTCTATACCCACGCGGACATTTTCCACCGACAAAGTCACCGCGGAGCCTTCTGTATTTAACAGCTTCTTTAGTTCGCTCAGATGTTTTATCCGCTTCATTTTGAGAAACAGAAAGCATTATATTAACCTTGAATAGCCCGGTTGATGTCTCTGTCTCGTAATCTTCCCAGATAGCACGCCATGGAACCTTATAAGAATCAAGCAGAGTTTGTACCTGGTAATAATCGGCCACAGACCTAAACCATCGGTCGAGCTTAGTAAAGAGAATAATATCAATCTTACCTTCTTTGCAATCACTTATTAACTGCAGAAGAGCTGGACGATTGATATATTTTTTTCTTGCTGAAATACCGGCGTCATTGTATTCTCCAGCTATAGTATATCCGTTATTGTTACAATATTCTCGTAATGCAAGAAGTTGTGAATCGACAGATAATCCCTTTTCTTTTTGTTCTTTTGTAGATACTCTAACATAAATAGCGGCGCGTTTCATATATCATTCCTCCTTAAGTTGCACCAGTGCAACATTTTTAAGTACAAAAATAACACCTACTTGCAAAAGCGGTGTTTAGAATGATATAATATGGCTTGCTTAGGGCGATTATATCATTTGAGCACAGCTTAATTGTAAGTCGCAGGTAAAGGCTCTTGTGTTCCAGCACAGGGGCTTTTATTTTTAAAATTAATATTGATGGTGGAACAAAAATATTCAAAAAAGATATTGCATTATGTCAAAGTTTTGATTCAAGTTCTTTATGAATGATTTTTGCAATTTTACCACATTCATATGCAATCAGTTTACTGTCAAAAATTTTCCTATTTGATATTTTCAACTATACCAATTACTGTATCTATATATATAATCAATTTTTGGTATTGCATCGAGCATTTAGACCCTTTGTTACAAAAATAAAATATTAAACATAATAAAATTAAATAACTTAGTAAAAGTACAAGAAATATTAGTTGAGGATTCAAATTGAATGCCGAATAGACACTAAATAATGCACTGATAAGAAAGCTCGGAATCAATAATACAAGTGGGAAATGAATGCTGTTTGCAATTTCTTTTTTTATCTCTAATGCATACTTTACATTTTTTTAATTTATCAAATCATTACACATAATAACCTTATTATTTTGGAAATTCTTGTAATATTTGATGATTTTTTCAACTAATACATTATATTGTTCAAGATTATGTATATGTTCATATTTAATATAATTACAATTAAGAAAATTATCTTTACAAATATCGGATAAAATATCATCTAAAGTCTTTTCTCTCATAATTAATTCATACCTCCATTTTGATTGTTTAACCTTAGTAAGGTTAATGTTAAAATATAAAAAATTATTATTTTGTAAAATGTAAAAATCTATTAATTTTAATATTGTTAGAATAAAATGCTATTAGATACATATGCTTGCAAGGAAGCTTATCTTTTATAAAGCTAGGACAGGTACAATGCCTTAAATCTGCTTCGCATTTCTTAAAGCGACCTGTAGCCAACTTTTTATCTATATAGAAACTACCAGCGTAAGTCATTGCTGCATCTTGTTTTTTTATCTGTTCTGGCAGAGCATGTATTTCATTATTAAACTCAGGCCAGTTAAGTATTTCGCATCTTCCATATACCATATATATAACCTCTAATTTTGATGTGCAAAGATTTCAACAAAATTAACATCTTTGCATTGTCTGTCATAATCTCCATTTTCAATGTGTGTTAATTCATGATGATATGATTTAA
>OGME01000042.1_pt1 | contig 121780 bp, 120 predicted proteins | sample 1572981 | NCBI WGS metagenome assembly OGME01 (sample SAMEA2581902, study PRJEB24529) | metagenome | biome: Human gut stool | place: China | collected 2011
CGGGCAGAATCCTGATGAAATTCATTCTGAGCTTTCCGGAAATATGCGCTAAGATCGTGTGTCCATTTCCAATGTCTACTTGGAATGTGGTGTTGGGCATGGCCTCAACGACAACGCCTTCCACTTCAATCATGTCGGATTTTGCCAAGTGTTATCCCTCCTGGTCCGGATTTTCCTTGCCGCTGTATGCGGCGATGGCTTTACGAAGCTCACTGTTTGTGATTTTTTCCTTGCTTCTGATCTTCTCGGCGACAGGCGCCGCGCTCTCTGCGATGAAGCGGACATGCTTTTGCTTTTTCCGCTTCGGCGCTTCGATCCTGCGGCTCTTGCCGTCGGCCAGCAGCAGGTACTCCCCGTCTGTTTCCAGCACGAAGAAGTATTTGCCCTGCTCTCTGCCGGCAGTTGCCTGAACAAGATTCGCAATGTCCATGGCGTCCTCTTACGGTGCCGGAGCCGTCAGAATTTCGGGCTCGCCGGCGGTGATGAGGATCGTGTTCTCGTAGTGCGCCGCGTATTTGCCGTCACGGGTCTTGACGGTCCAGCCATCGCTCATCTGGCGGATGGCTGCGGTGCCCGCGTTCACCATCGGTTCGACGGCGATCGTCATGCCGCGCAGCAGCTTCGGCCCGTGGCCCGGAGCCCCGTAGTTGGGGATCTCGGGCGCTTCGTGCATGTTTCTGCCGACGCCATGGCCGACATACTCGCGCACGACGGAGAAGCCGTTCGCCTCCACATACGCCTGCACGGCGTGGGAGATGTCGGAGATGCGGTTGCCCTCGCGGGCCTGCGCAAATCCTTCAAAAAAGCTCTGACGAGTCACGTCGATCAACCGCTGTGCCTCTTCGGAAATTTTTCCGCAGGGGTAAGTGGCTGCGCAGTCGCCGTGGAAGCCGCCGATGTATGCGCCCACGTCCACACTGACGATATCGCCCTCCTTGAGCACCCGGGGACCCGGGATGCCGTGGATGATCTCGTCATTGACGGACACGCACACGCTGGCGGGATAGCCGTTGTAGTTTAAGAACGACGGCTCGGCGCCCTGCGAACGAATGAAATGGAACACTGCTTTGTCAATTTCTCGGGTTGTTACGCCGGGCTTTACCATTTCCCCTGCTAACGCACGGGCAGCCGCGGTAATTTTTCCCGCTCGGCGCATCAATTCGATCTCGCGCTCTGATTTCACAATGATCATATCTTAACCATCCTGTCTCAGTATTGCGAGGATCGCCTTGGAGGTGGCCTCCACCGGCCCCATGTCCTCCACCGGATACAGAACCCCACGCTCGCGGTAGAAGTCCTTGAGCGGTTCTGTTTCTCTATGATAGACCGCAAGGCGGTTTTTCACCGTCTCGGGCTTATCATCCTTGCGGGTGACCAGCTCGCCGCCGCAGACGTCGCAGACGCCCTCGGCTTTGGGCGGCACTGCCACGATGTGGTAGCTTGCGCCGCACTTGCTGCAAACCCTGCGTCCGCTCATGCGCTCCATGATGGTCGCGTCAGCGATCTCCAGGGAGACGACATGATCGAACTTGATACCGGCTGCCTCAAGAGCTTCCGCCTGCGCGATCGTGCGGGGCACACCGTCTAAGATGAAGCCTTTCGCACAATCGGGCTCGGCGAGCCGCTCTTTAATGATGCCGATGATGACCTCATCGGGTACCAGGTGGCCTTCGTCCATATAGGTCTTGGCCTTCATTCCCGTCGGCGTGCCCTCTTGGATGGCCGCGCGCAGAATGTTACCGGTGGAAATCGCGGGGATTCCTAACTCGCGGGAGATGACAGCGGCCTGCGTGCCTTTGCCAGCGCCCGGAGCGCCCAATAAAATCAGTTTCATAGAAACGCCTCTCTTACTCGAGGAAGCCCTTGTACTGGCGCATCATCATCTGAGACTCCAGCGCGCGGACCGTCTCAAGTGCAACACCGACAACGATGATGACCGAGGTACCGCCGATGGCGAGGCTGGAGTTGCCCAGCAGTTTGCCGGCGATCAGCGGGCAGATGGCCACGATGCCGAGGTAGATGGCGCCGAAAAGGGTGACCTTGTTGAGAACCTTGGCAATGAAGTCAGACGTGGGCTTGCCCGGACGGAAGCCGGGGATGAAGCCGCCGTTGCGCTTGAGGTTGTTGGAGATCTCAACGGGGTTAAACTGAATGGTAGCGTAGAAATAGCTGAAGCCGATGATCATCAGGAAGTAGACGATCAGATACAGCACAGACTTGGTGTCGATCGCGTTGTAGATGCTGCGGCCAACGGTGCCCTCCTCGGGAATGCCGATGAAAGCCCAGATGGTGGCGGGCAGGGACGCGATGGTCTGCGCGAAGATGATGGGCAGAACGCCGGACATGTTCACCTTCATGGGAAGGGTGGATGCCTGGCCGCCGTACATCTTGCGGCCGACCTGACGCTTGGCGTACTGGACGGGGATGCGGCGCTCGGCCTCGTTGACATGGACGATTAGAACGACCATCGCAAGCATGCCGACGATCAGCAGCGCGATCCACAGGTAGCCGATGGAGCCCTTGGTGCGGATGTAGCTCGCAGCCATCGTGACCATGTTGGGCATGCGGGACAGGATACCTGCAAACAGGATGATGGAGATGCCGTTGCCGACACCGAACTCATTGACCTGCTCGCCCAGCCACATCACGAACGAAGAACCGGCAACAAACGAAACGATGATCACGAGCGCCGGCCAGATGCCCTGCTGCTCGAGGATGTTGTAGTTCTTGCAGATCATGTAGTAGCCAAAGCCCTGAAGCAGGGCGATCGCCACGGTCGCGTAGCGGGTGATGGAGGCGATCTTCTTCTTGCCGGCCTCGCCGCCGTCGCGGGCGAGACGCTCGAGCGCGGGGATCGCGATCGTCAACAGCTGGATGATGATCGAGCTGTTGATGTAGGGCTGGACGCCCAGCGCGAAGACCGTCGCTTCTGCGAACGCGCCGCCGGACATGACGTTGTAGAGGCCAAGCACGGTGCCGCTCATGCTGTCGAGATAGTTGCCGAGCAGCGTCGTGTTGATATAGGGGACGGGGATCGCGTTACCGATGCGGAAGATCAGAAGGATCAGCAGCGTGAACACGATCTTCTTGCGCAGTTCGGGAACGCCCCAGGCCTTACGGATCGTCTGAATCACTTAGACCACCTCTGCCTTTCCGCCAGCTGCTTCAATAGCTTCCTTAGCAGACTGGGAAAACGCAGCGGCCTGAACAGTGACCTTCTTGGTAACAGAGCCGTTACCGAGCACCTTGTAACCATACGCGCACTTGCTCAGGATACCCTTAGCAAGCAGAGCCTCTGCGGTAACGGTCTCGCCGTCCTCGAACTTGTCGAGCGCACTCAGGTTGATGATCTCATAGGGCTTTGCAAAAATGTTGTTGAAGCCGCGCTTCGGGGTACGGCGTGCCAGAGGCATCTGGCCGCCTTCGAAACCGACGCGGACACCGCCGCCGCTGCGGGCCTTCTGGCCCTTGTGACCGCGGCCGCCGGTCTTGCCGTTGCCGCTGCCGTGGCCGCGACCCTTGCGGAACGCTTCCTTGGTGGAACCAGCGGCGGGAGACAGATTATACAGTTCCATATCTGTTCCTCCTTATTTCTCTTCAGTGACCTGCAGCAGATAGCCGATCTTGGCGATCTTGCCACGCGTCTGGTCGTTGTCGGGCTGCACGCTCGTATCGCCGATCTTGCGCAGACCCATGGAATTGGCAGTAGCAATGTGCTTTTCGTGTCTGCCGTTCAAGCTCTTGACGAGCTCAACTTTTAAATTAGCCATGACGCTCTGCCTCCTTAACCGATGATCTCGTCCACGCTCTTGCCGCGGATCTTGGCGACCTGCTCCGCGCTGCGCATGGACTTCAGGCCTTCGATCGCAGCGCCAACAACGTTGTTGGGGTTGTTGGAGCGCAGGCACTTAGTACGAATATCCTTGATGCCGGCAGCCTCAACGACGGCACGGACAGCGCCGCCGGCGATCACGCCGGTACCGGGGGCAGCGGGCTTCATCAGCACGCGGCCGGCGCCGAACTCGCCGATCGTCTCGTGAGGAATGGTGGTACCATCAAGGGTAACGGTGATCATGTTCTTCTTGGCAGCCTCGAGGCCCTTGCGGATCGCCTCGGGGACTTCAGCGGCCTTGCCAAGGCCGTAACCGACCTTGCCCTTGCCGTCGCCAACGACCATCAGAGCAGAGAACTTGGCCACGCGGCCGCCCTTCACGGTCTTGGAAACACGGTTGAGGAAAACGAGCTTTTCCATGTATTCGCTCTGTTCGCGTTCAAATCTAGGCATTGTATTTTCCTCCTCCCTTAGAATTCCAGGCCGCCCTCGCGGGCGCCTTCAGCCAGCTCTGCAACGCGGCCGTGATACAGGTAACCGCCGCGGTCGAAGACGACCGTGTCGATGCCCTTGGCCTTGGCGCGCTCGGCGATGAGCTTACCGACTGCACGGGCGGCAGCCTTGTTGCTGCCGTTGCCCTCGATCGCCTTGTCCAGGGAGGAAGCGGCGACCAGCGTGTTGCCGGCAACATCGTCGATGATCTGGGCGTAGATGTTCTTTTCAGAACGGAAAACGTTCAGGCGGGGTCTCTCGGGAGTGCCGGAGACTTTGGCGCGAACGCGCTTATGACGCTTGATGCGCTGTGCTTTGGTATCGGGTCTTTTAATCATATCGGCACACCTCCTTACTTCTTAGCGCCGGTCTTACCGACCTTGCGGCGAATGACTTCGTCAGCATACTTGATGCCCTTGCCCTTGTACGGCTCGGGAGGACGCTTTTCGCGGATCTCAGCGGCAAACTGACCGACCTTCTGCTTGTCGCAGCCAGAAACGACGATCTGGTTGGGCTGGGGGACCTCGATGGTGATGCCGTCGATCTCGGGGACTTCCACTGTGTGGGAGTAGCCGATGTTCAGGACGAGCTTGTTGCCCTCCTTGGCAGCACGATAGCCAACGCCGTTGACTTCGAGCGTCTTCTTGTAGCCATCGGTGACGCCGACGACCATGTTGTGCAGCAGAGCGCGGGTCAGGCCGTGCAGAGCGCGGTTCTCCTTACCGTCGTCGGGACGGGAAACGAGAAGCTCAGCGCCTTCCTGCTTGATGGTCATGCTCGGCTGGAGCTGCTGGGTCAGGGTACCCTTGGGACCCTTGACGGTGACAAGGTTGCCGTCCGCGACGGTGACTTCGACACCCGCGGGAATGGCAACGGGCATTTTACCAATTCTACTCATTGTTTTATACCCTCCTTACCACACGAACGCAAGGACTTCGCCGCCGATGTGAGCCGCGCGAGCAGCCTTGTCGGTCATAACGCCCTTGGAGGTGGAGACGATGGCAATACCGAGGCCACGGAGCACGCGAGGCAGTTCATCTGCGCCAACGTAAACGCGGAGACCGGGCTTGCTGACACGGCGAAGGCCGGTGATGACCTTGTCCTTGCCATTGTACTTCAGGGTGATGTGGATCGTGCCCTGGGTACCATCGTCAACGATCTGATAGCTCTTGATGTAGCCCTCGTCCAGCAGAATCTGAGCGATGCTCTTCTTCATGTTGGAAGCGGGGACATCCACAGTGTCATGACGGGCACTGTTTGCGTTGCGGATGCGGGTGAGCATATCCGCAATGGGGTCAGTGATATGCATAGTGTAAATCCTCCTGATTTAGAGTTACGGTCATGGACCGTTTAGGTCACGAGGTATCAGTGCCAATTTGGAGCGTGCCCACACGCGTGTGAACACGCGTAATTGACACTGACCTTTCGCGATCCTTTATCGCCAGAACGTCCATATCGCAACGTTCGTGGTTATGAGTTTGTTTCGGAGGCTCAAGCTCCGAGGTGTCGGGCTGTTGAAAAACTTCAACAGCAGGTCCTTCTTGAGATTTTTTCGTTAGACGAGGCGAAGCGACGCCGGCGTACTTTGTGTATGCCAAGGAGCTTCAACGAAGTATAACGGAAAAAGATCAGAAGGAAGCCTTGCGAACGCCGGGGATCTCGCCCTTGTAGGCTAACTCGCGGAAGCAGATACGGCAGACGCCATAGTCACGAAGATACGCGTGGGGGCGGCCGCAGATCTTGCAGCGGTTGTAGCGGCGGGTGGAGAACTTAGCAGGAGCCTGCTGCTTGAGAATCATAGATTTCTTAGCCATTTTTGATATCCTCCTACTTAGCGTTCAAAGGGAGCGCCGACCAGGGTCAGCAGCTCGCGGGCTTCTTCGTCGGTCTGAGCGGTGGTGCAGATGACGACGTCCATGCCGCGGATCTTGTCGATCTTATCGTACTCGATCTCGGGGAAAATCAGCTGCTCCTTGATGCCCAGGGCATAGTTGCCGCGGCCGTCGAAAGCGTTGGCGCTGATGCCGCGGAAGTCGCGGACACGGGGAAGCGCAACGTTGAACAGACGATCGAGGAACTCCCACATCTTGTCGCCGCGGAGGGTGACCTTCGCGCCGATGGGCATATCCTCACGCAGCTTGAAGTTTGCGATGGACTTCTTCGCCTTGGTGACGACGGCCTTCTGGCCAGTGATGGTCGTCAGGTCGCGCACGACCGCTTCGAGGACCTTGGCATTCTCCTTGGCCTCGCCGCAGCCGACGTTCACGACGACCTTGTCGATCTTGGGGATCTGCATGGTGGACTTATAACCGAACTTCTTGTAGAGAGCGGGTGCCACTTCTGCCTTATACTGTTCTTTCAGTCTTGCCATTGTGAACTACTCTCCTTTCTTAAAGCTCGGCGCCGCAGTGCTTGCACACGCGGGTCTTCTTGCCATTTTCGATCTTGTGCGCGACGCGGGTGCCCTTGTTGCACTTGGGGCACACGACCTGCACCTTGGAAGCGTACATGGCAGCCTCACGCTGCACAATGCCGCCGGTCTCGCCCTGCTTGCGGGGCTTGACGTGGCAGGTCACCATGTTGATGCCCTCCACGACGACCTTGGCTTCGCTGGGGACGGTGCCGAGCACCTTGCCCTGCTTGCCCTTGTCCTTACCGGACAGGACGATAACGGTATCGCCCTTCTTCACATTCATAGCCATTCTTCAAGCCCTCCTTAGACAACTTCCGGAGCCAGGGAGAGGATCTTGAGGAAGTCCTTCTCACGCAGCTCGCGAGCGACGGGCCCAAAGATACGGGTGCCGCTGGGGTTCTTGTCGTCCTTGATCAGGACCGCAGCATTCTCGTCGAAGCGGACATAGGTGCCGTCTTCGCGGCGGACGCCCTTGGCAGAGCGGACGATAACGGCCTTGACGACCTCGCCCTTCTTGACCTGACCGCCGGGGGCAGCCTTACGCACGGACGCGACGATGATATCGCCGATGTTGCCGTACTTGCGGCCGGAGCCACCGAGAACGCGGATGCACTTGATTTCCTTGGCACCGGTGTTATCGGCGACCTTCAGAAAACTTTCCTGCTGAATCATTGTTCCGGTACCTCCTTACTTAGCTTTTTCGACGATCTCGACCACGCGCCAGCGCTTGTCCTTGGACAGGGGGCGGGTCTCCATCACCTTGACGGTATCACCGATACCGCACGTATTGTTTTCATCGTGAGCCTTCAGCTTGTAGGTGCGGCCGACGATCTTCTTGTACAGGGGATGCGCCACGCGGTCAGCGATCGCAACGACGACGGTCTTGTCCATCTTGTCGGAAACGACCTTACCAACGCGGACCTTACGGGAGGAAATTCTCTTCTCTTCCATCTTACTTCTCCTCCTTCTCACGGATCATGGTTTTGACTCGGGCAATATCACGCTTGGTCTGGACGAGCTTCTGGGGGTTATCCAGCTGATTCGTCGCGTGCTGCATGCGCAGCATAAACAGATCTTTCTTCAGGGCGTCGAGCTTGGTGTTCAGCTCAGCAACGCTCATGGCACGAACTTCACTTGCCTTCATCTCATTCACCTACTTCCTGGGTCTCGGCCTCGCGCTTGACGATCTTCGTCTTGATGGGCAGCTTGTGGCTGGCCAGACGGAGCGCCTCACGCGCGACTTCTTCGGAAACACCGGCGATCTCAAACATGATACGGCCGGGCTTGACAACTGCTACCCAATACTCGGGAGAGCCCTTACCGGAACCCATACGGGTCTCGGCAGGCTGCTTGGTAACGGGCTTATCAGGGAAAATCTTGATCCAGACCTGACCGCCACGCTTGGTGTAACGGGTCATGGCGACACGGGCCGCCTCGATCTGGTTGCTGGTGATCCACGCGGGCTCAGTGGCCTGGAGGCCGAACTCACCATAAGTAATGGTGTTGCCGCGGGTCGCCTTGCCGGTCATACGACCGCGCTGAACGCGACGATATTTCACTCTCTTCGGCAGAAGCATTACTGAGCGCCTCCTTCCTTATTCTCAGCCGGCTTGCGATAGCCGCCCTGCGGACGATCGCCCTGGGGACGGTTGCCGTTGCGGTTGAAGCCGCCCTCACGGCGCTGATAGCCGCCCTGGCCATCACGGCGGGGACGACGGTCACCGTCGCGGCGAGGACGACGCTCGCGGCGCTCCTCATACGGCTTGGTGGTATCGAGCGTACGCGGGGTGGTACGCAGGGTCTGGGTCAGGACCTCGCCCTTGTAGATCCAAACCTTCACACCGATGCGGCCAAACGTGGTCGCAGCCTCGGCGAAGCCGTACTCGATGTCGGCGCGGATGGTCTGCAGAGGGATGGTGCCCTCGTGATAGTGCTCAACGCCAGCGATCTCGCGGCCGCCGAGACGACCGGAGCAGCAGCATTTGATGCCCTTGGCGCCGGCGCGCATGGCGCGGCCCATGGCGTTCTTCATCGCGCGGCGGTGAGAGATACGCTTTTCAAGCTGCTGGGCGATGTTCTCAGCGACGAGCTGAGCGTTCATGTCGGGATTGCGGACCTCGACGATGTTGAGCTTGACCTTCTTGCCGATCAGAGCCTCGACCGCGAGACGCAGCTTCTCGACCTCCGCGCCGTCCTTGCCGATGACCATGCCGGGGCGGGCGCAATGAACGAACAGCGTCACAACATCATTGCTGCGCTCGATCTCGATCTTGGGCACGCCTGCACCGTACAGGCTCTTCTTGACGAACTTGCGGATCTTGTTATCTTCAACGATCAGGTCGCCGACCTTCTCGTCTCTGGCATACCAGCGGGAGTCCCAGTCTTTGATGACGCCGACGCGCATGCCGTGGGGATTAACTTTCTGTCCCATGAAACTGTCTCCTCCCTTTAGTCTCTCTCAGCGACGGCGAGCGTCACGTGAGAGGTTCTCTTGTTGATGCGGTAGCCGCGGCCCTTGCTGGCGGGGATCATGCGCTTGAGGATCGGGCCGGAAGTCGCGTAGACCTCGGACACATACAGCTTGGAGGTATCCATGCTGAAGTTGTTCTCGGCGTTGGCGACAGCGCTCTTTAAGAGCTTGACCAGGGGCTCGGACGCAGCCTTGGGGGTCTGCATCAGGAGCGCCATGGCGGTGTTGATGTCCTTACCGCGGATCAGGTCGCAGACGATCTGGACCTTGCGGGGAGAGATGCGGACATATCTCAGATATGCTTTAGCTTCCATGTTCTGCATTCTCCTTCCTTATTTCGTCTTGGTATGGCCGCGGAACGTACGGGTGGGAGCGAACTCGCCCAGCTTGTGGCCGACCATATCTTCCTGAATATAAACGGGAACGTGCTTGCGACCGTCGTGGACGGCGATCGTGTGACCGACGAAGGAGGGGAAGATGGTGGAGCTGCGGCTCCAGGTCTTCAGGACCTTCTTCTCACCGGTCTTGTTCATCTCTTCGACTCGCTTGATCAGCTCAGGGGCAACAAACGGGCCTTTTTTAATGCTTCTGCTCATTTTTACATTGCCTCCTTTTACTTATCGTTACGACGCTTGACGATGAACTTGTTCGTCGGGTTCTTCTTCGAACGGGTCTTGTAACCCATAGCCGGCTTGCCCCACGGGGTCATGGGACCGGGGTGACCGACAGGGCTCTTACCTTCACCACCGCCGTGGGGGTGGTCGTTCGGGTTCATGACGGAACCGCGGACGGTCGGACGGACGCCCATGTGGCGCTTGCGGCCGGCCTTACCGATGTGAACGTTCTCGTGATCGATGTTGCCGACCTGGCCGATGACAGCCATGCAGTTCGTGCGGACGATGCGCACTTCGCCGGAGGGCATACGGATCTGAGCGTCGCCGTTCTCCTTCGCCATCAGCTGAGCAGCAGTACCGGCGGAGCGGACGAGCTGAGCGCCCTTGCCGGGGTGCATCTCAATGTTGTGGATGACGGTACCGACAGGGATGTTGGCGATGGGCAGGCAGTTGCCGGGCTTGATATCAGCGGAGGCGGAAGAGATGATCTTGTCGCCAGCCTTCAGGCCGACAGGAGCGATGATGTAGCGCTTCTCGCCGTCCTCGTACTGGACGAGAGCGATGAACGCGCTGCGGTTGGGGTCATACTCCAGGCGCAGGACAGTCGCGGGGACGTCCATCTTGTCGCGCTTGAAGTCGATGATGCGGTACTTCTGCTTGTTGCCGCCGCCGTGATGACGGACGGTGATGCGGCCGTAGCTGTTGCGGCCGGCATGCTTCTTCTGAGACTCGACCAAGCTGCGTTCGGGCTTGGCCTTCTTGTCGATCCCCTCGAAGGCGGACACAGTCATGTGACGGCGGGAGGGGGTAGTGGGCTTAAACGTCTTAATAGCCATTTCTCATATCCTCCTTACACCATGCCCTCGAACAGCTCGATGGTCTTGGAATCTTCAGCGAGCTGCACATAGGCCTTCTTCCAGCTGCGGGTCTTGCCCAGGCGGCCGGCGCCGAGGCGCTTGGCCTTGCCGCTGACGTTGAGCGTGTTGACCTTGGCGACCTTAACGCCGAAAGCGGTCTCAACAGCGTTCTTGATCTCCACCTTGCCGGCGTCCTTGGCAACTTCGAACACATACTTCTTGTTCGCAACGTCGACCATGGAACGTTCGGTGATGATGGGACGAATAATGATGTCGTAAACGTTTGCCATTACGCGAACACCTCCTCGATGACTGCGAGGGCTTCCTTGTCGATCACGAGGGTCTTGGCGTTGAGCAGATCGTAGACGTTGATGAGCTTCGCGGGCGCGGTGGTGACACCGGGCAGGTTGCGGGCGCTCTTGACAACGACCTCGTTGACCTCGGGAGTGATGACAGCGGCCTTGCCGTCAGCCTTGACGGCGGAGAGGAAGCTGCGGAAGTCCTTGGTCTTGATAGCGTCGAGCGCGATCTTGTCGACAACGACGATCTCGCCCTGCGCTGCCTTGGCGGACAGCACGCTCTTGAGAGCCAGACGCTTGACCTTCTTATTCAGCACATAGCTGTAGCTGCGGGGCTTGGGGGCAAACACGATACCGCCGTGCGTCCACTGAGGGGAGCGGGTGCTGCCCTGACGGGCGCGGCCGGTGCCCTTCTGGCGCCACGGCTTTCTGCCGCCGCCGGAAACCTCAGCGCGGGTCAGAGCGCTCTGCGTGCCCTGACGGCAGTTGGCGAGATGATTTTTGACGACTTCATGAACAACGCTCATGTTCGGCTCGATGCCGAAGATTGCGTCGTTCAGCTCGACGGAACCGACTTCAGCGCCGGTCATGCTGACAACTTTAATCGTAGACATTTATCAAGCACTCCTTTCCTTACATATTTCTGGCGGAAGCCTTCTGCGGGTTGCGGCCGGAAGCCTTCTGCGGGTTCTTGCTGATGTCGGCACCAGCCTGCTTGATCTTGTGGACCTTGACGGTGGTCTTCACGGTGACGAGGCTGCCCTTGGGACCGGGAACCGCGCCGCGGACGACGAGCATGTTGAGCTCGGGGTCGACCTTGACGACCTCAAGGTTCTGGATGGTAACAGTCTCCACACCGTACTGACCGGCGCCGATCTTGCCCTTGAAGATACGGCTGGGGTCGGTGGTGGAGCCCATGGAACCGGCGTGACGGTGGACAGGGCCGCCGCCGTGGGTCATACGACCGCGGCTGGCGTTCCAGCGCTTGATAACGCCGGTGTAGCCGTGACCCTTGCTCGTACCGGTGACGTCAACGAAGTCGCCGGACTTGAAGGTGTCCGCCTTGATGATGGCGCCGAGCTCGAGCTCGGAAGCGTTGTCAAGGTCAAACTCACGCAGGTGCTTCTTGGGGGAAACGCCAGCCTTGTTCAGGTGGCCGAGTTCAGGCTTGGAGAGCTTCGCTTCGCGAATGTCCTCGTAGCCAAGCTGGACAGCCTCATAACCGTCTTTCTCGCTGGTCTTCTTCTGAGTGACCACGCAGGGACCGGCCTCGATAACGGTGACCGGGATCACATGGCCCTTTTCGTCGAAGATCTGAGACATGCCAACTTTTCTGCCGATGATTGCTTTCATGTATGATCCTCCTGTAAAGGTTATTGGTCGGCTTAGTTAGCGGCAACTCCCGCCATTGCTCTGCCGACTTGACCCCGCCCATCTCACGCAAGTCGATGGGCTTTTGGGTAGAGCAACAAAGGTAATTTCAAAAAACGGCGAGCCGTTTTTTGAGTTGGGTTTACAGTTTGTTTTGCGCACTCGCTGTGCTCGCACACAAACAAACTGAGAGGTGTTTTTGTCCACGCGCATGTCGCGGCCAAAAACGATTTCATTGGTTTCGCGTCTGCGGACGCGAAATGTAATGAAGCGAGGGATTAGAGCTTGATCTCGATCTCAACGCCGGCAGGAAGCTCGAGACCCATCAGAGCCTCGACCGTCTTGGGGCTGGAGTTGGTGATGTCGATCAGGCGCTTGTGGGTGCGGCGCTCAAACTGCTCACGGCTGTCCTTGTACTTATGCACAGCGCGCAGGATGGTGACGACTTCCTTCTTGGTGGGCAGAGGGATGGGGCCGGAGACGGTAGCGCCGGTGCGCTTGGCGGTCTCGACGATCTTCTCTGCGCTCTGGTCGATGACCTGGTGGTCATAGGCCTTGAGACGAATGCGGATCATTTCTTTTGCCATTTTCGGTTTCTCCTTCATTTTGTACGGTTTTCTTGCTTTGTCGAAGCCGTACGGTGAGAGGTTTTCTTGTACGCTTATCCGTGCGTATCATTCCGGCTCATAGAAAAACCGGCACGAATAAACGGCCGGTCCACACATGGCGCAGCGATCTACGCAACGTACAGATATTCTCTCAGCCGCCCGATGTTCGGACATACTCCCCGAAAGTTACCTCAGAAACCTGAGCAATCTCCCGGTTCATCGCAATATCGCGCAAATAGGGCAGGATGCGCCCAATCGCGGACTTGCATATAGTACCAAATTCCGTTGCACATGTCAAGACAAATTTCACTTTTTTCTTGAGAAATTTTTTAGCAGTCTCTTTTCGCGGCAACTGTGGCGGATTTGGCGCAAAAACGCGGCATATTGCCCCCTCCCTGCCGATATATTTAGGGGCAAAGGAGTTGATGGACATGGCAATGGCCTGGCTTTGGACGGGAATGGTGGCAGTCTCGCTCATTTTCGGCGCGCTGACGGGAAACTTGAATGCGCTCAGCGCGGCCGCGCTCGAGGGCGCGCAGAGTGCGGTCGAGCTGTGTTTGGCGATGTGCGGCGTGATGTGCCTCTGGACGGGCGTGATGGAAGTGATGAACCAGTGTCATCTCACCGACCGCCTCGCTTCCCTCTTCCGCCCGCTGCTCAAGAGGCTCCTGCCGAACGCGAGCCGCGACAGTGAGACGCTGGCCGCGATCTCCGCTAACCTCTCTGCCGATCTTTTGGGCCTTGGCAACGCGGCCACGCCGCTCGGCATCCGCGCCGCCTGCCGTATGAGCCGCGGCTGCAAGGGTACCGCATCGGATGAGCTGTGCCTGCTCGTCGTTTTGAATACGGCGTCCATTCAACTGTTGCCCACCACGCTCGCAGGCGTGCGCGCTTCGCTCGGCGCCGCCGACCCGTTCGACATTCTGCCCGCCGTGTGGCTGACGTCGCTTCTGTCCGTCCTCGCAGGGCTCCTTGCCGCAAAGCTCTTCGCCCACTTCTGGAGGAATTGAACCTATGGCGCTCTCTACGCTCATCGTGCCCGTACTGCTCACCTTCACGGCCTGCTTTGCCCTCGGCAAGCGTGTCGACGTCTACTCCGCCCTCACCAAAGGTGCGGAGGAGGGACTCACGGTGCTGCTGCACATTCTGCCGTCACTCATCGCACTGCTCTCCGCCGTCTACATGTTCCGTGCGTCCGGCGCGATGGAGGCGCTCGGCGCGCTTTTAGCCCCCGCACTCGACAAGATCGGCATTCCTGCCGAGACTGCGCCGCTTCTCTTCATCCGCCCCATCTCCGGCAGCGGCGCGCTGGCTGTCGGATCGGAGATCATGGACTCCTACGGCGTCGATTCCTATGTCGGCCGCGTTGCGGCGGTCATGCTCGGCTCGAGCGAAACGACGTTCTACACCGTCGCCGTCTATTACGGTGCAGCGGGCATTACGAAAACGCGCTATACTATCCCCGCCGCGCTCTGCGCCGACGTGGTGATGTTCCTCGCATCCGCGTTTTTTGTGCGGCTGCTCATGGGCGCGTAAAAAGGAGCCGCCGCAGGCAGCTCCTTTTCCTTTATTCTTCTGTTCTCACGCGGATGCGCAGGGCGCATTTTCCTCTCTGCCCGCCGATAGTAATTGCATAGCGCAGGGCCAGCATCCCGCCGTCCTCGTCGAGCTTCCACTTGACCGACTCCGCCTTCACTGCGACCGGCAAGGTTCCGTAGGGCACGGCATAGAATGAGGTGTGCTCCTTCCCCTCCGCAAAGACCATCTCGCTCGTCACCTCGCCCGTGCGCGTCAGAATGACGCAGTCCGGTGCAAGGGCAAGACGCGTCGCGGTGGTCACCTTGCCGTCCCCGTCCGTTTCCTCATAGCGCAGGAGATAGCCGTCGCGCGTTTCCACCATCGTGCCGCGCACGCGGAGATCTGAGCTGTCGGCGCTCATGCCTTCGTATTGCTGCTCGCCGTGCACGGTGAGCCAAACGTTTCTTTTCATACAGTCCTCTTTCTCATTTGTTTCTGTCATCATACTACGGCGGGGAGTAGGACACAAGGCGCATTTGCATTTTTTGTGCGTTTCCCTGTTTTTGCTATGGTAAAATGCAAAAGCGCGTGCTATAATCTCCGGTAAGCAGATTCTCTGTTCCGTCAAAGGAGGCGTCACTATGAAAATTGATCTGACGGAAAAGCAATTCCGCCGTCTTCTTGATCTGGTCTACGTCGGCAACTGGGTGATGAACTCCACCCGCGGCGACGACCGTATCCGCGAATACGACGATGTAGAGAGCACCGTATTCGCCAACTGTCTCTCCCACGGCATGGTGCCGCTGGTCGAGGCCTATCAGGGCGAACTGATCCCCTCGCGCGCGTTTGCCGAGGGCGGCATCCACGAGGCCATCATGGCCTACGAGGACACGATGTTTTTCGAAATTCTCGCTCAGGAGCTTGCCCTGCGCGATATGGACAGCGACGCGCCCACGCCCGAAAATGTCGACGAGCTGCGCGAGCGTATGGACACGTACTTAGGCGAATTCGAGCAGCACGGCACCGACAACATCACCGTTGAAATGTAAAAGTGTAACAGAAGGCAAAGAGGTCTCCGCTTTTTAAGCGGAGACCTCTTTATCTTCGCGGCCGCAGCCGCGAAATATTTTTGATCCATAAATCGCCGCGACAAGTGCGTGGCGATTTATTCTTCTCGCTCGCGCGTGTCGAGCCGCCCTGCGGGCGGCGAGGCACGAAGCGGAGCGCATCCCCTATTTTTTAAGGATGCCAACGGCATCCTTAAAAAATAATCACGTCTTGATCCCCATCGTCTCCCACTTGCCGCTGCGGTAGCGCAGGAAGAAGATGGCGCCGCGCACCGACCAGTCCACGATCGCGTGCGCGAACCATACGCCGATAACGCCGTAGCCCATGTATTTGCCCAGCACGTACGCAAGCAGCACGCGCACGACCCACATCGTCAGCATACTAGCGAGCATCGTGAACTTCGCGTCGCCCGCCGCACGCAGGAAGCCCGGCACCATAAACGCCGGTATCCAGATGAAGATGGATGAGATGCCGTGGATCAGCGTGACCGTGACGGCGAGCTTCTCCGCCTCGGGAGAAACGTTGTAGACGCGCATGATGAGCGGCAGCAGCGCGATGATCGTCAGGTTGACGGCCGCCATGATGCCGTAGGTCCACTTGACAATTTTTCTGAGATACGCGCGTGCCTGATCGAATTCGCCCGCGCCGACGCACTGGCTCACGACCGCGGCAAGGCCCAAGTTGATGGCCTGACCGGCAAAGCAGTTGAAGTTTGAGATGGTGTTGCCGATGGCGTTCGCCACCATCGATGCCGTACCGAACGTCGAAATCAGGCTGAAAAGCACGAGACGCCCCAGCTGGAACATGCCGTTTTCGACGCCGCTTGGCACGCCGATGTAGAAGATGTTCTTCATTAGGCGCATATCGACACGAAAGCCGCGGATATCAGAAAGGTGCAGCATCAGATCGCGGTTGAAGAGCAGCGAGAGGATGACGACTGCCGCGACCGTGCGGGACACGAGCGTCGGGATCGCGACGCCCGCGACGTCCATACCGAAGCCAAAGATCAAAACGGCGTTGCCGATCACGTTGATACTGTTCATCAGGAGCGAGACCTTGAGCGACACGTCGCTGTGGCCCATCGTGCGGAACAGCGCCGCGCCGCCGTTGTAGAGCGCGATGCCCGGAATGGATGCCATCACATATAAATAATAAGTGTTCGTCGCCGCCATGACGTCGGGCTCGATATGGCCGAACATTACGGTCAAAATCTGCATGCGGAAGAGGTACAGCAGCGCCACGAAGAAGATCGACACCGCGCCGAGCAGCGCGATGAGCTGCTGGCCCGCGTTGCAGGCGTCCTCCTTCTGTCTTTGTCCGATGTACTGGCCCGCAACGGCTGCGCCGCCGGTCGCCATCGCCGAGAAAATGTAGATCATCAGATTGCTGATCGAGTCGACGAGCGACACCGCGCTGATCGCCGCGTCGCCGACGGTCGCAACCATCAGCGAGTCGGCAAGACCCACCGTAATGGCCAGAAGCTGCTCGAGCAGCAGCGGCCACATCAGCGCGACGAGCTGGCGGTTCGTAAACATCATTTCCTTGTCAGCGCGCACCGGCGCTGCCAGTTTGCCCATGGTTTCACACTCCTTGTATCGATTGAGCCTGTATCATAAACTATTTGCCTTTCTTTGTCAACGCCGCGTCAAAAAAGATACGGTTTCAGCGCTGCGCCCCACGCTTCGACAAGCTTTTCCTTCGTCCATCTGGCGTTGGCCGGCGAGGTGGAGGGAAGCTGGACGGCCTCGCGCCCGAGCTTCGCGCGGCAGTATTTTTTATAGCAGGCGTAGGACGTGCCGCCGTTGCAGAAGATGGCCTGAATGTCCGCCGCATCCAAAATGACGGACAGATCGTTCGGCACAACGTTCGTGATGCTCGCATCCGACGATCCCACGATCTCGCATGAGCCGATGGTGTCCCACATGGCGACACCGCGGCGCAGGGCCATCGCTTTCTTCTCTTCGACCGTCTTCGGCGTTTCCTCGCCCAGAACAGCGGCGAGCGCCGGCCAGAAGCGGTTCTGCGGGTGCGCGTAGAAGAACGCCGCCTCCCTTGACTTGACCGACGGGAACGAGCCCAGGATCAGCACGCGCGACTTTTCGTCATACAGCGGCGAAATATTATGGACCTGCGTCTTAAGCTCCATTTTCTCGTCCCCTTTCTGTCTTTTTCGCCATTTTAACACAGGAACATCAAATCGCCAAGTCCCGTTTCCTCCGTCTGCGTGCGCTTCGCTGCGGAAATGGGTTGGCTTTTCGGCAAAGTCATGTTATGATAAAGTAGATATATATTAAATGTAGGTGCCTTGCCCCGCGTGGGCACGGTCATCTTTGAGAAAGGATATCTATGAAAGACGACGACAATCACATTCTTCTTTTAGAAAAGGGCAAGCGAGGCCTCTTGCAGATCATCTTCGGCCGCACGGGCATCATCATCGTTTCGCTGATCGTGCAGATCTTGTTTCTCTTTGCCGCCTTTTACAAGCTCGAGGGCTTTCTGCCCTACTTCTGGGGCGGCAACACGCTGCTGTCGGCGGCAGTCGTGCTGTTTCTGTTCGGCAACGACGATAACCCGACCATCAAGCTCACGTGGTTTTTCATCCTCGCGGTGCTGCCGGTGTTCGGCTTGATCCTGTACGTTTACATCAAGACGGACCTCGGCCACCGGCTGATGATCCGCCGCTACAACGACATCCTGTCGCAGACGGAGCACTTCGCCCCCTCGGAAAGCGCGTGTTCCAAGGAGGAATTACCGGAGGAGCTCCAAAGCCTTGCCTCCTACCTGAATTCCTGCGGCTTCCCCTGCTATCAAAACACACAGGCGCAATACTTCCCCCTCGGCGACGATGCGTTCGAGGTCATGTGCGACGAGCTCCAAAAGGCCGAGCACTTCATCTTCCTCGAGTATTTCATCGTCAGGGAGGGCTACATGTGGGGCCGCATCCTTGAAATTCTCAAGGAAAAGGTCAACGCGGGCGTCGAGGTGCGCGTGCTGTACGACGGCACCTGCGCGGTCGCGCTGCTGCCCTATTCCTACCCGCAGAAGCTCGAAAAGCTCGGTATTGCCTGCAAGATGTTTGCACCTCTCCGCCCGTTCGTCTCCACGCACTACAACTACCGCGACCACCGCAAGATCATGGTCATCGACGGCAAGGTCGGCTTCACGGGCGGCATCAACCTCTCCGACGAGTACATCAACCGCACCTCGCGCCTCGGCCACTGGAAGGACACAGCCATTGCCCTGCGCGGCGACGCCGTGCGCAGCCTGACGCTGATGTTTTTGCAGATGTGGGACGTCAGCTCCGTGCACTTTACGCCCGAAGTCTACAGCAAGTATCTCGACGTGCCGCAGCCGGTGCGCGAAAAGGAGCCGGGCTACGTCATCCCCTACGGCGACAGCCCGCTCGACCGCAACCTTGTCGGCGAGATGGTGTATATGGACATCATCAACCGCGCCAACCGCTATGTGCACATCATGACGCCGTACCTCATCATCGACAACGAGATGATCACGGCGCTGACCTATGCCGCGCGCCGCGGCGTGGAGGTGCAGCTCATTCTGCCGCACGTGCCCGACAAGGAGATCGCCTTCTCGCTTGCGCACACGTATTACCGCAGGCTGCTTGAAAACGGTGTACAAATTTATGAGTACGAGCCGGGCTTCGTTCACGCGAAGGTCTTCGTCAGCGATGACTGCAAGGCGACCGTCGGCACGATCAATTTAGACTACCGCAGCCTGTACCACCACTTTGAATGCGGCACGTACCTTTATGCATCGCCCGAAGTCGCAAAAATTGAGCAGGATTTCCAGCAAACGCTCGCCAAGTGCGTCCGCGCGGACATGGACCTTCTCAAAAACGACCCGTTTATGCGAAAGCTCATCGGCCCCGGCATGCGCATCATCGCCCCGCTGCTGTAAGAAGTAAAAAAGTCGAAACCGAAAGGTTTCGACTTTTTTTATTCTCAATTACTTTTCGAGCTGCTCGAGCGCGCTGCACACGGCAGTGTGCTCCTTCTGCACCGCCACATAGAGCGGCTGTACGCTTTCAGGCATCGAATCCCGACCGCGCGCAGCGCTTCCGTCATCTGAGAGCTGGCGTGGGCGAGCGAGCCGAGGCCAAGGTTCAGCGCCACGCCCTTGAGCGTGTGCACCGCGCGGAACGCCGTAGTCGTGTCGCCCGTGTTCATCGCATTCGTCAGGTTCTGCATGCTGTCGTCGCCCGGGAACATATTAAGGAAGCGCACGATGCGCTCGTCGTTCTGAAAACGCGCCTTGGCTCCGCCGTAGTCGCTGCCGACGCAGCGGAAAATTCGTCAAGTTTCACGTTCTTTCTCCTCTCGATAAATTGCTACGCAATCCTTTTTCAGTTTGGCCTGATACATCGCAAGGTCCGCCCTGCGGATCGTTCTTGAGATGCGTCCCGCCGCGAACGCGCCGCCGATGCTCGCGCTGATGTGCAGTTCAGGATAGCTCTTGTCGATATCGCGGATGATGCCGACGAGCGAATTGTAGCGTCCCGCCTCGGTTGACGACCACGTCACCATGATTGCGAGCTTGCACCAGTGCATCGCGCCGTCTAGTCTAATCTCGGCCTCGGTTTCAAAATACGTCTCGTCGATCGTGGCAGCTTCGGCCCAGCCGCGGATCTCGTCGAGCGTTTTTGTGCCCACCACGGCGAGAAAATCGGCACTCCCCGCCGGATCGACCACGACCTTGAGAAGGCCCGTCCGCTTGCTTGCGCTGGCTGAGAGCGCGATCGCGTCGGGATTTGTCGTGTATTCAAACCACAGCTCGTCCGTCAACTCGCTGAAAAACTGGCGCTTGCCGCGCTCCTCCTCGAGCTGGATGGCCACGCGCGTGGTTGAGTCCTCGCTGTGGCTCGCGTAAAGCTCCTCCACTGTGCGGCGCGCCTCGCTGTGTCCCTGATCAAGGTACGGCACGACGGACAGCTCCTTTTGCAGCCGCACGGCGATCTCATCAAGGCATTCAAGCAGCAGCGGATTAAAGCTGCCGCACTCGCCCGAATGAATCATGCGCATCGACTTTTCGTGCGAAAACGCCTCTTTATAGCACCGCTCGCTCGTGAGCGCGTCGTAAACGTCCGCGACTGACACGACCTGCGCCGCGATGGGGATGGCGTCGCCCTTGAGGCCGTCGGGATAGCCCTCGCCGTTCCAGCGCTCGTGGTGCCAGCGGCAAATTTCGATGGCATACTTGACGAGCCGTTCGTTCTGGTAGATCGGCAAGTCGGTGATGAGCTTTGCACCGATCTGCGTGTGCCGCTTGACAATCTCGTACTCCTTCGGCGTGAGGGAATGGGGCTTGGTCAGGATCTCCTCCGGAATTTGCAGCTTGCCGATGTCGTGCAGGCCCGAGGCCATGCGGATGGCCTCGATATCCTCGCGCACTAAATGATAGCGGTCGGTCTTGCCGACAAGGCACTGGAGCAAAAGCCCCGTCACAAGGCTCACATGCGTCATGTGTGTGCCGCCCTCGCCGCTGCGGCACTCCACCGCGTGGCCGAGGATGTCGACCAGAAGCTCGGTATTTTTTTCCTGCCGGTAAAAGCGGTCGGCCAGCACGCTCATGAGCTGCTGCTTTTTTGTGTGCAGCAGAACCGTGTTCATGATGCGGCGACGGATGACATTCGGCACAAACGGGCGCGGTTCAGCTCAGAACCGTCTGCGATCAAGATCTTTTTTTGATTCACGTGCTCTCTCCCCTACTGCGTTTTTCTCTTCTCCCGTGCATCATGCTCATGACTGATTCAGATTGATCTTCTGTACATTTTGTACGCTAGAATTCACCTTTGACAGCGCCGCCCCGTTGCTGTCAGCTGGAGTCAGCTCTTGTTAAGGGATCGTTAATTGCAAAAAATGCAGCGTTACTATAAGCTCTTTTTCGAAAATTGTCAATGATGATCAACACCTCTTTCGATTCCTCCCTTGTGCTGCAATCAGCATTCTTCTTTCCGCCCTCATGTCTTTCTCCCCCTGTCACCGTCTGCCAGCCTGACGCTGCGCTTTTTGCACAAACGCCTCGCCCGTCTCCCGCTTTTTCAGCTGCTTCCGGCAAAACAGCAGGAAAAACTGGGAAAATTTCCCTTGAATGTTCCGTGGTTCTGTGCTAAGTTTACATTAAGTATCAAATGTTTCTAAAAAACACGCATAAACAGTTTTTGTTTGGCACTGGCTTTTCCGGTGCCTATTTTCTTGTCCGCCCGCCCCGCGGCGGCATTTCTACAAAAGAACGCGCCCTAAAATGCGTATGAGGTCTACACTATGGTCGAAGCCAAAATCCTGATCGCGGACGATTCGAAAATGAACCAGCAGATCCTTTCCGAAATCCTCGGCGGCCGCTACGAATACCTTATGCCGACGACGGCATGCAGGCGCTTGAGCTGCTGCACTCCGAGTTCGACATCGACCTGCTGCTGCTCGACATCAACATGCCCCGCCTCGACGGCTTCGGCGTGCTCGAGGTGATGAAGCAGCGCAACCGGCTGCAGGAGATCCCCGTCATCATCACCTCGTCCGAGGATGACGAATCGTTCATCCAGAAGGCCTACGAGCTCGGCGTAACGGATTACATCCGCCGCCCGTTCAACCTGACGGTCACGCAGCGGCGCGTGAGCAATGCACTCACGCTCTACGCGCGCCAGAAGCACCTTGTCCACCTGGCCGAAGAGCAGGTTTACGAGCACGAGAAGACGAACAGCGCCATCATCAACATTCTGAGCCACATCGTCGAGTCGCGCAGCTTCGAATCCGGCACGCACATTCTGCATGTGCGCGCCATCACGGATATTCTGCTGCGCCAGCTCGTGGCGGCGATGAACCGCTGCCCGCTCTCGCAGGCGCGTATTCCTACGCGCTCGGACAGTTCAGGCCCGAAGGCGGCGGGCATTGACCGATCACGCCGCTTCCTTTGGAACGGCGCGCAAAATAGAAAGGAAGCATCATGACTCACAACAAATTTCTCCCTCGCGTGCTCGCCGCAGCGGCGGCGATGATGCTGCTCGCAGGCTGCGGCAGCAAGGCAGACCCCGGATTTTCCCCGGCGAACCCTGTCAATATCACGATCTGGACGTACTACAACGGTGAACAGCTCGAAGCGTTCAACGCGCTCGTCGACGAGTTCAACTCGACCGTCGGCAAGGAACAGGGCATCACGGTTGAGAGCTCCAGCCACGGCAGCGTGACCGATCTTGAGAACAACGTGCTCGCTTCTGCCGAGGGCAAGGTCGGTGCCGAGGCGATGCCCAACATCTTCTCCGCCTACGCCGACACTGCCTACGCGCTCGATGAGATGGGTCAAATTGCCGATCTGAGCGATTATCTAAGCGAAGAGGACCGCGCCGCCTTTATTGAGGACTATCTGAGCGAAGGCGACTTCTCCGGCTCGGGCAGTATCAAGATCTTCCCCGTCGCCAAGTCGGTGGAGCTGCTGTTTCTCAATGAAACGGACTGGGAGCCGTTCGCCGCCGCCACAGGCGCAACCTATGACGACTTGGCCACGATCGAAGGCCTCGTCTCCGTCGCCGAACGCTACTACGAGTGGACCGACGCGCAGACGCCCGACATCCCGAACGATGGACGCGCGTTTTTCGGCCGCGACGCGATGGCGAACTACATGCTCATCGGCGCCAAGCAGCTCGGCTGCACGATCTTCGACGCACAGGACGGCAGCATGACGCTGAACTTTGACCACGACGCCGTGCGCACCCTCTGGGATAACTACTATGTACCCTTCATCAAGGGCTACTTTTCCGCAAGCGGCCGCTTCCGCAGCGATGATGTGAAGACTGGCAATATCATCGCCTACGTCGGCTCGTCTTCGAGCGCAACGTTCTTCCCCACGCAGGTCATCGCCGACGACATGGACAGCCACGACATCACGCGCAAGGCGCTTGAAAGCCCGAAGTTTGCGAACGGCGAGGACTACGCCGTGCAGCAGGGCGCGGGCATGGTCGTGACGAAGGCGAGCGATGCCGAGATTCAGGCAAGCCTCGTGTTCCTCAAATGGTTCACCTCACCCGAGCACAACATCACGTTCTCTGTCAACTCAGGCTACCTCCCCGTCACGCACGAGGGCAACTCCATCGACGCGATCCGCGCAAGCGGTCTTGCCCTCAGCGATGAGATGGACGAAGTCCTCTCCGCCGCAGTCGACACGGTCAACGAAAACCATCTCTACACGCCCCATGCCTTCTCCGGCGGCACGAACGCCCGTGCCATTCTTGAATATTCCATGAGCGATAAGGCAAGCGCTGACCGCGCCGCGGTCAAAGAGGCAATGGCGCAGGGACAGAGCTTTGAAGAGGCCTCGGCGCAGTTCCTTTCCGACGAATGCTTTGAAGCCTGGTATCAGGATACGCTTGCATCGCTTGAGGCCTTTCAGGGCTGAGTGACTGTTCAATGACAAAAAAGGGGCCGTTTTATGTTCTTTCGCAAACCATCGGATCATGTGCCGCATGTCACCATCTTCCATACGATCCTGCGCTCCATGCTCTGGATCCTGTTCATCGAGATCGCGATGCTTGTCGGCATTCTCTATCTCTGCCGCATCAACACGAGCCTTGAGCAGAATGCTGTCGACATCTTGCAGATACAGACGGAAAACCGCCAAAACTATCTGCAAGACCAGATGCTCGACGCGCAGGACCTCTCGTCGCTTGCGGGCAAGATCAACGCCGTGACGCAGGCCATGCTCGACGACGGCGAGATCAGCCTCGACACGCTCGACAGCGGCAGCGACGCCGCATCCCCCCTGCTGCTCTCGATTGGCGACAGCCTGATCTCCTCGATGCGCCATCGCCCCGTCACCGGCATTTTTGTCGTGCTCAACACGCACGATCTCGACACACGCGAAAAAGGCGAGCCGCTGCCCTGCCTTTACCTGCGCGACCTTGATCCGGATTCTTCCCCCTCGCAGCGCAATTCTGATCTTATGCTCGTGCGCGCACCCGCACAGGTCGTACAGTCACTCTACATTGCGACCGACGCGAGCTGGACGCCCTCGATCAACTATGAGTCCAACGGCAGCAGTGGCTTTCTCTATCCCGTCTTTCAGGCGGCCTACCACGGAAATGGCGAGCTGGATGCCGCGGACTACGGCCACTGGACGTCCTCGCCCTACACGCTCTCCGGCGACGATCACTCCGCCATCGCCTACACCATCCCGCTTATTTTAGATGACGGCACGGTCTACGGCGTGCTCGGCGTCGAAATTCTTGAAAGCTACCTGCAAGCCCTGCTGCCGGGCACCGAGCTGCAAAACGGCAGCTCGGGCACCTATCTTCTCGGCGTCGCATCGAATTCCGCCATCGGAAAAGACGACCTTACCGTCAGCGTCATCTCCGCCTCCCCCGCTGCAAACGCGCCGCAGCAATCCTATGACCAGACGCTGCTGCTCAAGCCGTCAAAGCGCGGTGGCTACCAGAGCGACTCCCCCCTCGGCCTTTGTCACGCCGCCGTGGCACCGCTGACGCTTTACAACCGCAACGCGCCGTTTTCCAATGAGCAGATGCTGCTTATCGGCTCGGTGCCGGTATCGGCGCTTTACGCCTTTTCAGGCTATGTGGTGCGGTTTTTGATCATCGCGGTCCTCGTCGTGCTCACTGCAGGACTTTTCAGCAGCCTTGTGCTGGCGCGCAAGCTCTCGCGCCCGATCTCGCGCCTTTCCGACGAGGTCGCGCACGCGCGTGAAAGCCGCAGTTCCATCCCCATGCTCTCCGCCACCGGCATCATCGAGCTCGACCGGTTCTCCTCCGCGTTCACGCAGCTCGGACGCGAGGTACTCGATACTTCGACCAAGTTTCTGCGCATCATGGACATGGCAAGCGTGGAGCTCGGCGGCTATGAGCTGCGCTCCGCTCCCGACAGCATCTATGTCACCGACAATTTCTTCGACCTTCTCGGCATGCCCGGCATTGACGCAGACGACTTAACAGTGCAGAGTTTCCGCGAGCTTTTGCAGCGCTTTGAGCGCTCATGCCCCCACTCCCCCGCGCCCGACGGTGCGATGCTCTACCACATCCGTCTGCCAAGCGGCAAAGAGCGCTACCTTCGCATCGAGACGACGTACGAGGACGGCACACAGGTCGGCCTTGCCGAGGATGTGACCGCCAACACGCTTGAAAAGCTGCGTATTGAGCACGAGCGCGACTATGACACGCTCACAGACCTCTACAACCGCCGTGCCTTCCGCCGCATCTGCGCCGAGTTCTTCTGCTCACCCGAAAAGCTCGGCCACGCGGCGCTTTTGATGTTCGACCTCGACAACCTCAAGCAGATAAACGACACATTCGGCCACGACTGTGGCGACGAGTACATCCGCCTCACAGGCGAATGCTTTGCCAAGAACGCTCCCGCGCGTACCGTCTGCGCGCGCATCAGCGGCGATGAGTTCAATGCTCTCTTCTACGGCTACAACGATCGGGATACGCTGCGCGCAGACATCTGCGCGCTGAAAGCCGCCCTTGAGCATTCTGTCGTCCAGCTTCCCAGCGGACGTGAGCTGCGCGTGAGCGTCTCCGGCGGTATCGCGTGGTATCCCGAGAGCAGCACAAATCTCATCACACTGCGCAAATACGCGGACTTTGCCATGTATCAGGTCAAGCACTCGCGCAAGGGCGAGCTGCTGGAATTCGACCCTGAGGTCTACCGCACCAGCCTGCAGGAAAGACGCTGCCATGAGGAGTTCCGCCGTCTCATCAACGAGGAGCTTGTCTCCTACCGCTTCCAGCCCATTATCGACGCAAAAGACGGCAGCGTTTTTGCCTATGAAGCGCTCATGCGCGTGGATCTGCCCATGCTGCGCTCCCCGATGGACGTGCTGCGCCTCGCGCGCGAGGAAAACTGCCTGCACGAGGTCGAGCGCATCACGTTCTTCCGTGCGTCAAGTGCATATCAGGCGCTTGAAAACGCCGGTAAGGTCGTGCCCAGCGCGCTGCTGTTCGTCAATTCGATTGCAAGCCAGTATCTAACGCCCGATGAGCTTTCGGAATACTCCGCGCGCTACGCCTCGATCCTGCCGCGCATCGTCATTGAGATCACGGAGGAAGAGGTGCTCGACCCCAAGGCGCTGCGCATCAAGCAGACGATCCGTGGCAGCTCTGGTGCGTTCGCGCTCGACGACTACGGCAGCGGCTACAGCAACGAGCGCAGCCTTCTCGAGCTCTCGCCCAACTACATCAAGATCGACCTTTCCATCATCCGCGACATCGACACCGACGCCAACAAGCGCCAGATCGTGTCGAACACCGTGTCCTACGCGCACCAGCGCGGCATGAAGGTCGTGGCCGAGGGCCTTGAGACCGCGGACGAGGTACGCACCGTGCTGTCGCTCGGCGTCGACCTTCTGCAGGGCTTCTTCCTCGCGATGCCGCAGGTCGAACCCGGCGGCGCGAGCGAAGAAAGTCTTGCCGTCATCGCCGAGATGCACAGCCAGAGCGATGAGAGTCAAATTTCGATGTTTGGCGGCGACAAGCAGTAAATATCGCAAAAAGGCTCACGAAAGCATTGCTTTCGTGAGCCTTTTTCTTTTATCCGTTCTCTTTCGCCGTGCGGGCGCATTCGATGATCGTGCGCACCGCCCATCAGGTCGACGATCTTTTTCACAATGGCAAGGCCGAGGCCGCTGCCGCGCACCTTGTTGACGCGCGTGTCGACCGCGCGGGAAAAGGCCGAATACATCTGCTCCATGAACTCCGGCGTCATGCCGATGCCCGTGTCGCTCACGACCGAGACAAGGCGGACCTTGCCGCTCTCGGCAAGCTTTTTCTCATAGACCTCGAACTTCACATCGCCGTTTTCCGGCGTATACTTGACGGCGTTTGAGAGCAGGTTCATAGATCTGCCCGAGGCGGATCTGGTCGGAGAGCAGCACATTGTGGGAAATGTCGTGCAGCTTCCCCGAAAAGCGGATGTTTTTCGCCTCCGCCATACCCGCGATGGCCTGGCAGTAGAAGTCAAACAGCTCCGGAGCTTCACCGGCTGTGAGACGATTTTGAACTCCCCGCTCTCGATGTGTGAAATATCCAGCACATCGTCGATGAGCTCCTGCAAGTTGCTGCCGCTGACACGGATCTTTTCCGGGCACTCTTTCATCTTATCCGAATCGTCCGCGTGCTGTAGGGCGATGTTCGTAAAGCCCATGATGACGTTCATCGGCGTGCGGATGTCGTGCGACATGCGCGAGAGGAACTCGGACTTTGCCTCGTTCGCGCGGCGCGCCGCAGTCTCTCCGCGAGCATCGAAAGGTCAAAAAACGGTTCAACATAGGGCAGATACTCCGGCACGATGCTCTGCTTGCTCATTTCACTCATGTGGACGCTCGCTCTGCCGCTGTGCCCGGTCAGACGGTGCATCTGCCGCTCGCTTGCAACCTCTTCATAATAACCCGTGCGCAGATCGATACGGTAAATCGTATAATAGATCTTGCTGATGGCCGAGATGACCTCGTAGCTCATCCGGCTCTCCGTGAGCGCCGTTTCCAGCGCGTGCTGGTGCTCGCGCTCCTCCCTCACGATCTCATCCACGCTGCGGAAGTCCAGCAGGATTTGAAAGCTCGTTTCCGTCTGCTGCACCCTATTGGCGCGCACCTCGAAATAGATGTTCCCGATGGCGTTCGGCACACTCTGGTAGCGGCGGCCGACGCGGTCCTTGGTCCTGAGCTCGCGCATCAGATTTTCTGCGTCCAAAAATTGCAGGAAGTCCGGTACGCTCTCCTTAAGGACGCACTTGTGATAGTAATGCTCGACCGCCTCGGCATAGGAAAACAGCTCTTGCCCGTGCGGGAGCAGGTCGCCCGCGGAGTTGGAGTGCTCCTCGATCTTGACGATCTCGGCCCGGTCGTTCACCAGATCCACGCGGTAGACGGACGTGCTGTCCTTGCAGAGCACCTTGAGCATCTGCTGCTCAAGCTTCACGGCCTGCAAATTCTGCTCGAGCGACTTCTGCTTTTCTTCCAGCAGCGTCAGCATGCGCAGGTTCTCCCGCGCGCTGCCGAGGTGTCCGCCGACAAAGGCAAGCAGGCGGTAGACCAATTCGTCCATCTCCTCTTTGCTGCACGTGCGGTCGATACGCGCAAGCTGGTCGATGAGCGCAAGGCTGTATTCTGCCGCAATGCTCGCCCCTGCGGTCACGGGCGGATGTTCTGCTTGCTTCATGCGCTTGTCTCCTTTGCGGCGTTTACACTTGTCATAAATATGCAAAATTGGTCATAGTAAACGCGAAGTTGTCCCTCCCGACCATCGTTCGGCACCACCGCGCAAAAAGTGCGCCGGCTCGTTGAGCCGGCGCACTTTTATTTGTTTTCACACTCTGCCGCTTTACTTCTTCTTGCCGCCGAGGAATTCCGGCAGGGACTTGCCCTGCTTGAGCCACTGGTGATACTCGGCCGTCGCGGCGAACTCGACGTCGCCCGCAGAGTTAAGCGCGGTCTCGACAGAGTCCTGAATGACGCCGATGATGAAGCCGACGCCAACGACCTGCATCGCGATGTCGTTCGAGATGCCGAACAGCGAGCACGCCATCGGGATGAGCAGCAGCGAGCCGCCCGCCACGCCGGAAGCGCCGCACGCGCCGAGGGCCGACATGATCGAGAGCAAAATCGCCGCGGGCAGCGAGACCTGCATACCCAGCGTATTGGCCGCGGCCAGCGTCATGATGGTGATGGTGATGGCCGCGCCGTCCATGTTGATCGTCGCGCCGAGGGGGATAGAGACGGAGTAGAAGTCCTTGTCCAAGCCGAGCTTTTCGCACATCGCCATGTTCACGGGGATATTCGCCGCGGAGGAGCGGGTGAAGAACGCCGTCAGGCCGCTTTCACGCAGGCAGCGGAACACCAGCGGATAGGGATTGCAGCGCAGATAGATGAAGATGATGATGGGGTTGATGACAAGCGCCATGAAGAGCATCGTGCCGACCAAAAGCAGCAGGAGCTTGCCGTACTGGGTGAAGATCGCAAGGCCGTTGCTCACAACGTTCGTGAACACAAGGCCCATGATGCCGAACGGTGCCAAATTGATGATCCAGCGCACGATGGTGGACACCGCGTCCGCCGTGTTGCTGAGGAAGACCTTCGTCGAGTCCGCACCGAGCTTCTTCATCGCCACGCCGAAGAGACAGCCCCACATCAGAATGCCGATGTAGTTGCCGTTCATAATGGCGGAGATGGGGTTCGAGACGATGTTGGACAGCAGCGTGTGCATGACCTCGCCAAGGCCCTGCGGGATGACCTCGGCCTCAGCGGCCTCGGCCAGCAGGAGCATCTGCGGGAAGAGCATGCTGGTCACAACGCTCAGCGCCGCGGCGACGAACGTCGTAAGCATGTAGAGCCACACGACCGTGCCGAAGCGGCGGTCGAGCTTGGACGAGCCCTGCGCCAGCGCGCTCGCCACGATGACGAACACCAGCACGGGGGCAATGCCCTTGAGCGCGCCGACAAACAGGTTGCCAAGCTCCCGTAACCACGTCGCGCCGGGACAGACCAGCGCCAGGATCACGCCGACGACAAGGCCGATCGCGATGCGCAAAATCAGGCTGACGCCGTTATACGCGGCGGCAATTTTTTTAAGGGTCTTCATAAAGGGATTCATAGGGGCATCTTCTTTCTTTTCAAAGTCTAACGCTCTTACGATCCTCTTCTCTCTGCTCAGGCCGCAAAGGCGCTTTCACTAACGGCCTTTATTATATCTTTATGTGCAGGAAATTGCAAGGAGCGGACAGATGTATTTCTACGAAAAACACTCCAATGACAGAAATTCGTCATTATCGCCATGAGATCTGCTGTCTGTCGCCGTCTCGCAACACGAAATCACTCTTTCTGTCCGCACGCTGTAAAATCTTTCAGCAACGCCACTGATTCCTTGGTGCCTTTTTCAAAACGCAAAGAAAAACTGCATCAAAAAAATCATCTCGCGGGCAAAAAAGAAGGATACGCCCCGCGGACGTATCCTTCTTTTCAAATCCGCTCTTCGCATTCCGCCGTGATCGTCTTCACGCCGAAGAGGAAGTAGACGAGGTGGCAGAGCCACACAATAGCGAGAATAGTGCAGGGAATGTAGAGCGCTTTTCGCAGCATCAGGAAAAAGCCGACGGCCATCAGCAGCGTCACGGACATCAGGATGCCGGCCTTGGTCTGCGCGGTCATGCCCTTTTTCTTCACGAATGAGTCGAGGTGTTTTTGATAGAGCTCTGTGCCGAGAAACCATGTGTGCAGCTTTTCCGACGAGTTTGCAAAGCAGAACACCGTCGCAAGGAAGAACGGCACCGTGGGCAGCACCGGCAGCACGATGCCGACGCAGCCGAGCGCAAGGCACACGCAGCCGAGGATCAGGAAGAAAAGGCGTTTCAGCTTCATCGGTTTTCTCTCTCCAGTCTCTTTTTTTCGCGCTTTGTCTCCACCACGTGACGGATTGCAGCGACGGGGTGATAGAAAATCATCCGCGGGCCGGAAAAGCGCATCACGGCGCGGATCTTTTCACGCATGTCAGGTTTGTAGCAGTGCACGCGGCAGTTGACGCAGAAGGTCTTTGTCTCCATGAACGGGCAGTGCTCGGAGCGGGCGCGGGCGTAGTCGTTCAGCGCCGCGCACTCGGGACAGAGCACGCCCTTTGTGTGGTGATTGCGGTGGCAGTAGAGGGCGATCATCTGCGAGATCATCTTCTTTTCGTGCTCGCGCTTGGTTTCGATATCCTTCATCAGCTCATTCTCCCGTGCTCGACGGAGTAGACTGTGTCGGCGATGCGCATGGTCGACGCACGGTGCGACACGAGCACGACGGTCTTGCCCGCGCACTGCTCGTGCAGCGATTTCAGGATGACCGCCTCGTTCAGGCTGTCGAGATTGCTCGTCGGCTCGTCAAGGAGCATCAGCGGCGCGTCGTGCAGAAACGCGCGGGCAAGTCCGAGGCGCTGGCGCTCGCCGCCCGAAAGCGTGTCGCCCAGCTCGCCGACCGACGTGTCGTAGCCCTGCGGCAGCGTCATGATGAATTCGTGCACGGCGGCCTTTTTGCAGGCCGCGACGATCTCGTCGTCCGTCGCGTCGAGCTTTGCGATGCGGAGGTTATTTTTGATGCTGTCGTGGAAGAGATGCGTCTCCTGCGTGACGAAGCTCTCCATCTCGCGCAGATTCCCCGTGTTGATGCTGGAAACGTCCGTGCCTGACAGGCGGACGCGGCCCTTCTGCACATCCCAGAAGCGCATCAGGAGCTTTAAAAGCGTCGATTTTCCGCTGCCACTGCGGCCCACAATGCCGACGACGCTCCCCTCCGGGAAGCGGACGGAAACGTCGGAGAGAATGTCCTCCCCGCCGTAGGAGAACGTGACGTGCTTGGCCTCCGCGCCGGTAAATTCAACCTCTTTCTGTCCGGTGACCTCGTCGACCACGGGTTCTTCATCCAGAATGTCGAGCACGCGGTTGCCCGCGGCGAAGGTGTTTTGCAACGTCGCACCGAGATTTGCCAGCGCGACCGTGGGACCGAACGACGAGAACAGCGCAAGGACCGCAATGAGCGCCCCGTCGAACGTCAGCTCTCCGCGCTGCACCAGCGCCGCGGAAGAAACCAGCATTGCAAGGTCGAAGAGCAAAATGGCCGTGTTCGTGATGCCCATGTTCTGGCCCGTGAGACGCTTGAGCTTGGCTTCCTCTTTGGATAGCGCATCGGTGCGCGCATCCATCTCGGCGCGGCGCTCTGTGCCCCGATCGTACTGAATGGTCTCGTTCAGGCCGCGCAGGCTGTCGAGCACGAAGGCCGACAGCGCGCCCGACTCCGTGCGGAATCGCATCCCCGTATCGCCCGAGCGGCGGGACGTGATGAGCGGGATGACCACGCCGACGCAGACGTAAGCCGCGAGTGCCAAAAGGCCGAGCAACGCGTGATAATGCCCAATGAACAGACACATGATGAGCGTGAACAGCGCCGCGATGGCCGCGGGCGAGATCGTGTGCGCGTAGAAGACCTCGAGCAGCTCAATGTCCGACGTGATGACGGAGATGAGGTCGCCGCGGTCGCGGCCTTCGAGCTTCGCGGGGCAGAGTCGCCGCAGCGCGCGGAAGACCTTGTCTCGGATCAGCGCAAGCAGCTTGAAGGCGATAAAGTGGTTGCAGGACTGCTCAGCGTAGCGGAAGACGCCGCGCACGAGCGCAAAGAGCAGCACACAGACGAACGTCGTCTTGAGCGCGACGGGCGTTGCGAAGCCGAGCAGGTCAAGCACGGCAAAGCCGCCGAAGATCGTGATGAACGCGGCGCAGAGGTGGCCGACAAGGCCCATCAAAATGGCGAGCACCATGTAGCCGCTCAGCGGCTTCACGAGGCCGATGAGCCGCGCCATGACGGTAAAACCGCTTCTTTTTTTCATTTTGCCGCCTCCTCTCCGTAGTGCTCCAACGCCTGCTGGGCCGACCACAGCGCAGCGTAAGCACCGCCCTGCTTCAGCAGCGCATCGTGCGTACCGTGCTGAACGATATTGCCGCGCTCCAGCACGTAAATTTCATCCGACGCTGTGACGTTCGCCAAACGGTGCGAGATCAGCAGCACCGTCTTCCGGCCCGCCAATGCGTGAATTTGCGCCATGATGTCGTTCTCGCTCTCAACGTCGATGTTCGACGTCGCCTCGTCGAAGATGTACACCGGACTGTCGTGCAGCAGCGCGCGGGCGAGCGCAAGGCGCTGGCGCTGACCGCCCGAAAGGTTCTCGCCGCGCTCGGAAAGTAAGGTGTCGAGCCCCGCTTCCCCTCTGAGGAAGTCCGCGAGGTTGACCTGTGTCAGCGCGCTCCAGAGCTTGCCGTCGCTTGCATCAGGTTTTCCCATCAACAAATTGTCGCGTACCGTACCCTTGAAGAGATAGCTCTGGTGGCTGACGTAGGTGATGCGCCGCATCAGGCTCGCCTCCTCAATGTCGCGCAGCTCTGCGCCGCCGACGGTCATCGAGCCGGTGTAGCCCTTGTTTCTACCCATCAAAAGTGCGGAGATCGTCGACTTGCCGCAGCCCGACTCGCCGACGAGCGAGACAAATTTGCCCTGCGGGATCGTCAGATCAACGCCGTGCAGAATTTCGCGCTCCGGTTCGTAGGAAAAGCGCAGGCCGCGGCAGACAATGTCGCCCGCGGGACAGCTGACGCCGCCGTGTGCGGGCTCGGACAGGTCGAGCAGGCGGAAAATCTTATCGCTCGCGGCCATGCCGTTCATGGCAATATGGAAAAACGAGCCGAGCTGGCGCATGGGGATGAAAAAGTCCGCCGCCAGCAGGATGATGAGCAGCGCGCCCGCAAGGTCGATCTTCCCCGCGCGCAGCTGCGTTGCGGCCATGATGACGCCGAGCGCCGCGCCGCCGTAGGCGATGAGGTCCATGATCGTGATGGAGTTGAGCTGCATCGTAAGAACCTTCATCGTGATCTTGCGGAACTTTTCGGCCTCGACGTTCATCTCATCATTTTTGAAGGCGTCGGCCTGATAGATTTTCAAGGTCGTCAAGCCCTGCAAATTTTCAAGAAACGTGTCGCCGAGCGCCGTGTACTGCCCCCAGTATTTCGAGAGCAGCTTCTTCGCCCATGTCTGTACCGCCGCGATGGCGACAGGGATGAGCGGCACGCAGACGAGCAGCACGACCGCCGCCGGCACGCTCACGAAGCACAGCACAGCAAACAGTGTCAGCGGCGCGAGCATCGCGTAGAAAAACTGCGGCAGATACGCGCCGAAATACGTTTCGAGCTGGTCGGTGCCCTCGACCGCGACCTGCACGACCTCCGACGTTTTGACCTGCTCGGAATACGACGCGCCGAAGCACAGGAGCTTGTCATAGATCGCGCCGCGCAGCGTCTTCTTGACCGCCTTGGACGATAGATACCCCATGCGCGACGCGCCGACGGTACAGCCGTATCGCACGGCGACAGCTGCAAGCGCGATCACGGCGGCCGTGACGATCTTACTCTGCGTCACCTCGCCCGCGAACAGCGCGGCGAGCAGCGCCGTCACGGCGCTCATCATCGCGATGTTCGCGCACAGCGAGCACCATTGCAGCGCGACGTTGCCCGCGATATATTTTTTGCTCTCCGGCACCGTGCCGATGAGCCGTTTGTTGATCATCATAAGAAAAAGCCTTGCCTTTCGGTGGTCGTTCAGTTAGAGAATGTGAACCGCCGGTCGAAAACGGCCGACGGACACATGGTTCAAGATACCATATCCGCCCCCATTCCGCAAGCAGAAAATGCAGGAAATGTGTGCACGCGAGAGGCAATACGCCTCTTTTTCCGCTTTTGGTTAAAAAAGAAAAGCCGCGGCACACGGCGGACTTTTCTCCGAGAGTTCGATTGCCTTTACCATTTGTCGACAGGAGAAAAAAGCGGCGGTTCGAGTGAACCGCCGCTTTTCCGCATGATTTTAAGTTTTACTTGCCCTGATAGGCACGATACAGGAACGTCACGATCTCCGCGCGGGTGCAGTCCGAGTTGGGAGAGAACGTGGTGGCGGACGTACCGTTCGTCACGTTGTTCGCGACCGCCCAGTTGACAGCGTCAGCGTAGAACGCGTCGGACGCAACGTCGGTGAAGTTCGTGCTGCCGCTCGCGCTGCCCTTGAGGGCGCGGTGCAGGAACGTCACGCTCTGGCCGCGGGTGCAGGTGGCATCCGGGCTGAATGTGGTCGCCGTCGTGCCGGTGGTGATGCCGTTTTCGATGGCCCACGCCACGGCCTTCTCATAGTAGCTGCCGGAGACCACGTCGGTCATACCAGCCGCGGTGCCCTTCGGTTCGGGGGAACCGGCGGCGCGCCACAGGAAGGTCACGATCTGCGCGCGGGTGCAGGGCTGCTCGGGAGCGAACAGGTCATTGCCCACGCCGGTGGTGATGCCGTTCTTGACCGCCCACTTGACGGCCTCATAGAAGTACGCGCCGTTGGGCACATCGTAGAAGAAGTTCAGCATGGAGTTATCCTCCATGAAGGTCGCCTTGACCTCGACCTTGCCGGCGGGCATGGTGAAGGTGTACTTGCCATCGCCCTTGTCCTTGAGCGTCAGCTCATTGCCGTTCTTGTCGGTGACGGTCAGGGTCTCGAGGACGTAGCCGCTGTCGGGCTTGACGGTGACGGTCACGGTGTCGCCCTTGCTGGCGTTCTTGGGGCTGACGGTCACGCTGCCGTTCTCGGTCTTGTCCACGGTGACAGAGTAGGTCGGGTCAGAGCTGCTGCCGGAGTAGGGTCTGCTGTAGGTGAAGGTGTACTCAACAGGCTCAGTGCCGGTGGCAGTAACGGTGGTGTAGCTGCCAGCCTTGATGGAGCCGGTGAAAGCATGGCTGTTCTTGTCCAGAGTGAACTTCACGGTGCGGGATACGGTCACAGCCTCCGCACAATCTGTTTCCAGCTTGATGGTCTTACCGCTGTCAACATTAGCCACAGCCTCAGCCAAGGTAGGATACATCACACCATCGATAGATGCAACAGCGGAGGAAATCACAAAGGGGCTAAAACCATTGGTAGTAAAGGTCAAATACAGTTTACCACCGTCCGCAGTAACTTTACCGGTGTAATATTCCACGGTTCCATTGTCTTTGGTGTGCTTAATGCTCAGTTTGTCATTGGCATTAGCAAATCCCGTCGGCAATTCCATCGTAACAACAGTCGGTGCAGTAATCGTCAGTTTTTGATAATCCTGCACAACCTGTGCATTTTTAGAGTTACCAGACAGTTGGATGTCATCTGCTTTATCAGCAGTAGATGCTACAATGCGATACTGCGGAGTGATATCCAGCGTCAGCGTCTTATTCTCAGCGCTATAAGCAGTCGGTTCTACCTTAAGTGCAGTCTGAACGTACAAGGTCGGGTTCTGCAGGCCCTGTGCCTTTGCTGCCAGATTCTCTGCCTCTGTCTTGTTAATTGCTGCAACCTTGTCACCTGCTGCTGCGCCGAGGGTCGGTACGGCAACAGACTTAGCTGCATTTTCAACTGCTCGCTTGTCGCTTTCGGAAATTTTATCTACATTGACTTCCGGCTCTGCAACAGCAGGCTTAACTACAATAGAACCGGTATCAGTTTTCTGAACTACCTTGTAGTCATAACCGAACTTGTCGCTGGTTACGGAAACATAGCCATCTGCAACAAAGTTTGTGCCTGCACCCTCAGCCTTGTTGTTAGCAGGATCGAAGTGTGCAAAATAGCCACCCTTAATAGCAACATTAGCAGTGCCATCTTTATAAGCAGAATCTATGCAGTTAATAATAAAGTTGTAACCATAAGAGCCGCTAAATGCTTCTGCATCAAAATAGCCATTATTGATGGTCAGTTCGCCTTTTTGTACCTGTACCGCAGTGCCACCACCGTAGTATTTACCCCCATCAATGGTCAACTTTGCGTCTTTGACATTGATTGCATAGCCACCATTCCTACCTGTATCAATACCACCGGTTGTTGCTTTAAGTGTGGTATCTGCAGCAACATACAATGCAACAAAGTTTGTGTTGTTATTGCCCATGTCGTCCGGACTGTAAATGGTATGCTCATTCAAATCCAAAGTGATGGGCTTTCCAATCGTTAGACGTGCCTTTCCTGAATCAGTACCATTAGTGTGAACATCGGTCAATAGCTTAACTGTATCTCCCTTTGTTGCCGCCTGAAAGGCATCCTGCAGTGTTGTATATTTATTATCACCAATTTGAGCAACTGCATCCGTTTCCAATCCTACCTTGTAGGAATCGCCAACCTTCGGAGACATGTAACCTTCTGCCAAATATGCAGTCGGGTCAGTTGTGAATGTACCGCCAGAAATTGCAATCGGCGCATCGTTAATCTGCGCAAGCTTACCCTCGAACTGACCGTCAGTAACCGTCAGCTTGCCAGTATTAACATTATCATTGATGTATCTGCTATACAATACATAATTACCTTCAGCTATAAAACGGCCACCATTAATAGTAGCTGTGTTGTTGTTCATCACCGCGCAGCCTTCTTCATTGCCGAAACCACCGCCGTTGATAATCAATTCACCGCCATCATCATTTTTAATGGTATTCACGCCACCCAGAAAACCACCATTGTTGATAGTCAGTTTCGGAGCAGCCTGATTGATGCCATCTACATAGTTTTGACGCGGATCAGAGCCTCCCGCATAGTCATAATAGCCATTTACAATTAGACTGGAATATTTACCTTCTTGCCTAACCATGGTATCATTATTGATAGTCATTTCGCCATGGTTCAGAATGTTGTAATAGCTATTACCGCCAGAAGTTTCAGAGTTCTCGCCAGTTTCCTGACTACGGAGATACCAACCTCCATTCAAAATAACAGTACCATTGTTAACAATATCTGCTTTCTGATGTGTGGTGTTATCAACAGTACCCGCAGAACCGTCCTCGTCCGCAGATTTGCCATTACCAGTAACAGTCAAAGTTGCACCCAAAGCAACAGTAATGGTATCACCGCTTTTATTGGTCAGTTTGCTGTTTCCCAAATCCAGCGTAATATCTTTACCAGCTGGAATCTTGATATCCTCAGCCGTATTCGCTACCAGTTTCACCGTTTGACCGGCGGTAGCTGCGTCAATGGCCGCGGCCAGCGTGTCATATTCGGTCTCGCCAACCTTGGCAACCGCCGTCTCTCCTTCCGCCATTGCTGTCGGAACCAGTGTGAACATCATCGTCAGTGACAATAATATTGCAAGAATTCGCTGTTTCATCACTTTTACCTCCTAAGTTTTCTTTATCTTTTGCCCGCCTCCGCGGGCTGGGTTTACTTGGTTTTGCGCTTGGTTTTTCCGGCGCAGACGGGGCAACCTGTGCCCTCGCTACGGGTGTAAACCATGGCCTGCCATGAGTGGCCGCTTTTGCAGATCCACCAAATCTTTTTGTGGCTGCCGAAGGTCACATCGTCCGGTGTGAGGGGCGCATTGCGCTCGGCGTCCCATTGTGAGAGCAGTGCGGCCTTGCCCTGCCCCACGCAGAATTCACGAAACGTCTGTCGGATCACCAGCACCCCCAGCAAAAAACGCCCCATTTCAGCAGAGCCGAATGGAGCGTCGAGATTGCAACCGGCTGTCATAGCGGAATCTTCGCGGACGAAGAGGCGTTAGACCCATCTGGCTTTGCGTCGCCGCCTTTCGGCGGGTTTGCCAAAATATGAGCTTTTGAACACGGAATCTATATTCCATAGGGTGAATGCCAACTGCTAATAAAGTCACCACTATATCCACAACGAATTTGTATGGAAATGCAGGCTTTTTGCCATTGCGCGGCAGTCTGAAAGGACGCAAAAAATCGGGCTCACACTTATTTCTGCTTGTGAACCGCACGGTTTCGATTCATTTTCGCATTTTCCCTTGCCTTTATGGGAGAGTTGTGCTATATTCTTTTATAAGTAAAGGAAGCGACAAGATTTTTTCGCTTCCTTTGCATATACGGAATATAGATTCCGTTTTTATGATACAAGCTGTAAGTGTTCGAGCTGACGCCGATGCTCTGCCGCACTTGTGACAAGGTAGATTCGCGTCGTTTCAATGCTTGAATGACCGAGGACGTCTGCCAGCTTGACGATATCCTTGTATGCGCGATAAAATGCCGTCGCGAACAGGTGGCGCAGATTGTGCGGGAAAACTTCCCCTGCGTTGACACCTGCGCGAGCGCACAGCTTTTTCATTTTCGACCAAATTTGATATCTCGACATGGACTTGCCGCTTTTGGCGCGAAAGATCGCGCCGGAGGCGGTTTTTTCTGCGTTGCGAACTTGAGCAGCTTGCGGCAAAGCTTGGCAGGCAGCAGAATGGTACGGATTTTCCCTTTGAGCGCAATTTCTGTCTTGCCGTTTTTCGCCGCTTCGACGGTGATATACTGCACCTCGCTGACGCGGATGCCGGTGGAGCAGATGGTCTCCATCAGGAGCGCGAGGGCGCGGTCGCCCACAGCTTCCGCCGCGGCGACCAGTCGTTCATATTCTGTGCGCGTTAACTCCTGTTTGCTGTCTCGAAACAGGCGGCGCTGAATTTTTAAGAACCGCGCGCGGCAATCTGTCCAGCCACAGAAGTGAAAGAAACCGTTCAGCGCGGCCAGATAAGTGTTGATCGTCGACGGCGCATAGTTTTTCTCGCGCAGGTCGTCTTTCCAGTTTTTAATTGTCTCCGGCGTGACCGCCGCACCGCACAAAAACGCCGCAAAGCTCAACAGCGCGCGGCGATACTTCTCAACCGTCGCCGCGGCGCGCTCTTCATTTTCGAGTGCTTTCAAATAGGCCTCGATTTTCTCAATTATCATGTAGTGTTCCATAATAAAAATACCCCTATCTCTCGTGATAGGGGTATTGTAACGTATTGCGAACCGGTTTCGAATACTTTTGCCTCGATGATATTTTCGAGCGCTGCAAAATCTTCCAGCGCTCGCTTTGGATAAATTGGCGGCTTTTTCAAAGACTAAGTGCAGTTTATCGAGTATAAAAGGAGTTTTGATAGATGAAAGCAACCGGAATTGTCAGACGGATCGACGACCTTGGCCGCGTTGTCATTCCCAAGGAGATCCGCCGCACCATGAGAATCCGCGAGGGTGACCCGTTGGAGATCTACACGAGCAAGGACGGGGAGGTCATTTTTAAGAAATATTCGCTCATGGGCGGCGTGGACGAGTTTGCCGCACAGTTGTGCGACACCCTCAGCAAGTCCACCGGTACGACTGTCGCCGTGACCGACCGCGACAGCGTCATCGCCGCGGCGGGCAGCGCGCGCCGCGACCTTATCGGCAAGCGCATCAGCCCGCAGCTCGAGCAGATCATGGAGGACCGCGGTATCTACCGCGCCGTGCCGAGCGAGCGCAGCGTGTTCGTCACCGAGTCGCTCGATCACTACTGCGCGACCATCGCCGCGCCCATCATCTCCGAGGGCGACGCACTTGGCCTCGTGCTTTTCATCGGCACCGAGGGCGAATCGGCCGCGGGCGAAACAGAGTACAAGCTCGCGCAGGCCATCGCAGGCTTTCTTGGCAAGCACATGGAAAGCTGAAATGAAAAAACGAGGGGGAAAGCCGGATGACTTTCCCCCTCGTTTCATTTTCTATCCAATTATAATATGGCAAAGCGCCGCGCGCCGTTCGTTTTGAGCCACCTCCCAAGCAGTCCCGCCGCAAGGAACGTCACCGCCGCCGCGATGGCAAGATACGCAGCCGCGCCGAGCTTCCACCCCTGCCAGAGGTAGAGCCCCGCGAACACGATGGCGTAGGCCCAGCCGCCAAACATGGCGATCATCACCGCAAGGCTCTGCTTGATGGGCGCAAGCTCATTCGTCCATGTGAGGTTTGCCCGCGCGACGCCGAGCGTCAGCCCAAGGCAGGCGGAAAAGGCGATGTACGAAAGCGCCGTGACGAAAATGAGCGGCAGTGCGGGCGTGAGCGGCAGCACAAAAGCCATGCACACAAGCGGTACGAGCGCCGGGATCGCCGTGAGCGCAAGCTGCACCTTGAGCTTTGCGCGAAGCACCTGCCAAGGCTTGACGGGCAGCGATTGCGCGAGCCAGAGGGACTTTCCCTCGAGCGAGACCGACGGCGTCGCCATGTCGTTCATCGACGCAATGGCGCACACGCCGGTGCAGAGCAGCACCTCCGCGCAGCCGCTCTGCGAGGTGAAGACCTCGTTCAGCAGCGACACGACCGTTCCGCCCTTCCACAAAAGCAGGATGCCCGAGATCGGCAGCAGCAGGATACCGAGGCCGCTGTTGAGCATGTAGTTCGGGCTCGCGGTGAAGCGCGCGAGCTCCTTGCCGAAAAGTGCCCCATCGATGCTCCGGCGCTTGACGGCCTTTTCGCGGTACACAGCCTTGCCCGATGCGCCCGACGCAGTCGTGATCTGCAAAAAGCTGCGCGAGAGCAGCGTCCACGTCAGCGCAAACAGCGCGAGGATGACCGCCGCGCTCAGCAGCATCGCTGTCACATCGCCCGTACCGGTCAGGCCAAAGACGTAGAGCGGGTGCGCCGCGCCCTTGATCTTCTCACCGTAGACCGCGGCGTTGGCGACGAGCTGCTCGATGGCCGTCTGCGCCTTGAAGACGAAGAAATAGTAGATGGCAAGCCCCGCGAGCGAGACGATGACCGTGATGAAGCTCTTGTGCTTGAGCTTACGGCTCACCTTCGCCACGACCCAGCCCAGCGCGCACGAGAGCGTGAGCACGAAGATTGAGATGAGTGCCGTCAGCAGCACGCCGCCGAGGAGCGCCATCGGCGCCGCCGAGACCGTGACCCAGTAGACGATGACCGCGGGCAGGATGACGACCGCGGAGTACATGAGGCCCATGAGATAGACCGTCAGCAGCCGCGAGGCCATCAGCGTCCGCACTGGGATGGGTAGAGACAGCAGCAGGTCGTTGTCCTTAGCGAAGTACAGGCCCGAATACGTGTTGAACACGCTGCCGAACGCGCCGAGAAAGATGGCGAGCAGCGACATGAGCGCAAAATAGAGCCAGCCCATCCCCGCCTGCGTAAGCGGCGCACAGAGCGAAACGGAAAGCCCCGTGAACATCCCGCCGATCAGGCCGATCATCAACGCGGCAAAGAGCAGGATATAAGCGATAATCCCCGCCGTCGAACGTTTTTTATTGGTTTTGGCATTATAAAAGTAGCTGCGGAAAATTTCCATCAGCTGCTTCTTGACGAGCGTTTTCAGCATGATTCGCCCTCCAGCTCAAGGAAGACCTCCTCGAGCGAGTCGTCGCCCTTGACCTCCTCCATCGTGCCGGAGCGGATGAGCTTGCCGCCCTTGATGATGGCGACCTTGTCGCAGAGTTTTTCGGCCACCTCGAGCACATGGGTCGAGAAGAAGATCGCGCCGCCCGCGTCGCACACCTCGCGCATCATGCCTTTCAGGATATGTGAAGCCTTCGGGTCGAGGCCGACGAACGGCTCATCCATCAAAATGAGCTTCGGCTCGTGCAGCCACGCCGAAATGATGGCAAGCTTCTGCTTCATACCGTGGGAATAGGCCGCGACGGGCTGGGCCAGGTCGGTCGTCAGCTCGAAGAGGTCTGCATACTTGCGGATGCGCTCCTGCCGCGCGCTTTCCTCTACACCGAAGATGTCGGCGATAAAATTGAGGTACTGGATGCCCGTCATAAACTCGTAGAGGTCGGGGTTATCCGGGATGTAGGCGAGCATCTTCTTGCAGGCGATGGGATCGTCCTGAATGGAGTGCCCGCCGATCGTGATCCTGCCGGAATCGAACTGCTGGATGCCGACGACCGACTTGAGCGTCGTGGTCTTGCCCGCGCCGTTGTGGCCGATGAAGCCGTAGATCTCCCCTGGCGCGATGTGGAGCGACAGATCATCCACGGCTTTCTTTTCGCCGAAGGTCTTGGTCAGGTGTTCAATATAGAGCATAAGGTTCTCCCTCTTTTCTTCTTGCAGCCGTTTCGAATATCTTTGTGATATCAGAATAATATCATGTGATTTCCAACTGTCAAGAGCCATTTTGCGAATGTCAAGTTTGCTTTACTTGTAGGATATCACTGTCGTTCCCATTTGTCAAGTCGGCTTTACATTTTATCTTTGTGATACAGCACGAGCGACACAATACCCATCACCGCCGCATACAGTACGCCGCCAACGGCCCAGATAAACCAGCTATACTGCGGCTGGCCGTTCCCCTTGGGTCCGAAAGTGTAGAACAGGAAGATCGCCGTCACGCTCAGCCAGTAGATGAGCGACACTGTGCTCATTACGCCGCTGCGCGCCTTCTTTTTGCGCGTGTAGTCGCCCTCCTCGAGCAGCTGGTCCATCGCGCCGGTGTACGTTCCGCTCCAGACGAGCACGCCCACGCCGCAGGCGACCAGAAGCAGCAGCGCATCCACCGCCGCCGCGGCGTAAACATCCGCCGGAGCGACGCGCACGAGCAGCGCGGCGACATCGGACGACGCGAGACCGACCCCGAGCATCAGCGGCACGACAGCAAGGATGCACAGCACCACGCCGAGGATCGTACAGCGCGAGGCGGTCGGCTCATAGGCCTTGCGCCGCTCGCGCACCATGCCGCTCACGCCGTACTCGGTCTCAAACGGCTCTCTTTCAAGAAAGTCGAATTCCTTCGTCTTCGCCCCGCACGAGAGGAACATCCCCACCGCAATGGCGACCAGCACCAAAATGACGCTCACGCCGAGACCTGCGGCCAGATCCTCCGAAATACCGCCCAGGCCCGCGTCCGCCATGGCGGAGAGAAAAATGATCACGACCGGCGAGACGATGCACATCGCCACCGCCAGTGCGATCTTCGGCGCGCAGGCCTTGCGCAGCGCAAGGTATCGCGCCGCCTGCTCCATCGTCACCTTGCGCAGCGGCGTTTCGTCCGCCTCGGATTCGACGAACTCCTCTTCTTCGAGTTCGTCCTTCAATAAATAGTCGGTGCTCACGCCAAACAGCCGGCTCATCTGCACCACCTTGTCAAGGTCGGGCACGGACTGCGCGCCCTCCCACTTGGATACCGACTGGCGCGTCACCCCGAGCTGACTTGCCAGCTCCTCCTGCGACCAGCCCGCCTTTTTGCGCAGCGTGATGATTTTATCCGCTAAGATCATATCGTCTTCCTCCTGAATTCTAAGGCGCGGTCCCGCGCCGTCTGGATGGCGTTATCATAGCCTATTTCGCAGTTGCGGGAAAGAAAGCGCACTGTCAAATTTGTCAACCGGCAGTTGCAATCCTTGATTTTTCAAGGTTTTTTCGCCGTGCGCTCCTATTACCCTATGTATCTTCGTCATGATATCATACCGCGGCGCAGAAAAAAAGAGCGTCCCGTTAGGGACGCTCTTTTTAAGGTTTTTTCACACACTTACACGACGGCGAAGAACTTGACAAGGAACAGCGCGGAGATCACGTAGGTCAGAACGCTGACTTCCTTAGCCTTGCCGGAGAGCACCTTGACAAAGGTGTAGGAGATGAGGCCCAGGCCGATGGCGTGGCCGATGGAGCCGGAGATCGGCATACCGATGAGCATGATGGACACCGGCAGCATTTGGTCCATGTCGCTGAAGTCCACATTCTTGAGGCCCTGGAGCATCAGAACGCCGACATAGATCAGCGCGGCGGAGGTCGCAGCGCCGGGGATGACGGCGGCGATGGGGGCGAGGAACATGCAGGCGAGGAACAGGATGCCCGCGGTGAGCGCGGTCAGGCCCGTGCGGCCGCCCGCTTCCACGCCGGAGGCGGACTCGATGAAGGTCGTGACGGTGGAGGTACCGGTGCAGGCGCCCGCGACCGTACCGATGGCATCGGACAGCAGGGCTTCCTTCATCTGGGGCATGTTGCCGTCCTGATCGACCATGCCGGCGCGGGAGGCCGTACCGACGAGCGTGCCGATGGTATCGAACATATCGATCATGCAGAAGGTGATGACGAGCGTGATGGCGGTGAACCAGCCGATGTTCACAAAGCCCGCAAAGTCAAACTTGAAAAGCGTGGTGGAGACCATGTCGGCGAAAGGCGGGACAAAGCTCGCAGTCGCGAGGCTCGCAAACGGATTGACATGCAGGAAGATGGCGCTGCCCGCCCAGTAGATGACGGACGAGAACAGCATGCCGAGCAGCACTGCCGCCTTCACGCCCTTCTTGGCGAGGACGACCATGACGAAAACGCCGAGGAACGCGGTCACGACGGTCAGGACCATCGCATCGTATCCCGAGCCCATGTTGCCCTTGATGATGCTGGGCGTCAGCGCGCCGAAGAAGTCACGCATCATGTAGAACGGGCCGCCGTTTTCAGAGTAGATACCGACGTTGGAGCCAAGGCCCACGTTCATCAGCATCAGGCCGATGGCGGGAGCGATACCGTAGCGCACGCCGAGAGGAATGGCCTCCACGATCTTCTCACGCACCTTTAAGAGCGTGAGGATGAGGAACACGATACCCTCGACAAGGATGATGACGAGCGCCGCCTGGAACGCGGACTCGTACTCGCACTCGTTGATGACCGCGATGTTGGCGACGACCACCGCGAAGAAGCTGTTGAGTCCCATGCCGGGCGCCATGACGAACGGCTTGTTGGCGAAAAACGCCATGCAAATCGTGCCGATCGCCGAGGCGATGCAGGTGGCAAGGAACACACCGTTCCACAGCGGCGTACCCACTGCAAAGTTGGTCAGCAGGTTCGGGTTGAGCGCGATGATGTAGGCCATGGTCATAAACGTGGTAAGACCGGCAAGGATCTCGGTGCGTACCGTAGTACCGTTGGCCTTCAGCTTAAATAGCTTTTCCATGATTTTCTCCCTTTCTTTTTTGTTTTTCCGCCCGCTTCCTAACAAAAAATTAGGAAGCAAAACAGATTTTCAGTCAATATTATAGACATCCCGACAAGAAATTGCAAGTGTTCTGTTTATTTTTACCACACTTTCTCACTCCGCGCCGAGAGTTCCGCCGGTTTCTGTTGTGTTTTTGTTTGCTTTGCGCTATACTATATTTAGTAAAAATTTGCATTTTGGGAGGTGCATGCCGTGAAGCTGATGGTTTTAGACGGCAACTCCATCATCAACCGCGCCTATTACGGTGTCCGTCCGCTCACCACGCGCGACGGGTTTTTCACCCACGCGATCTTCGGCTTTCTGACGATGCTCGGCCGCTTACTCGACGAGGAAAAGCCCGAGGCGCTGTGCGTCGCCTTCGACCGCCGCGAGCCGACGTTCCGCCACCTCGAGTACGAGGGCTACAAGGCCACGCGCCACGCCATGCCCGAAGAGCTCGCCATGCAGATGCCGGTGCTCAAGGACGTGCTCGACGCGATGAACATCCCCCGCTACGAGCTCGCGGGCTTTGAAGCCGACGATCTGATCGGCACGATCTCGCGCAAGTGCGAAAGCGCAGGCTGGGACTGTGTCGTCGCCACGGGAGACAAGGATTCTTTGCAGCTCGTGACCGAGCACACGACCGTCAAGCTCATTTCCACGCGCATGGGCCAGACCACGACGAAGGACATGACGCCCGAGAGCTTTCGTGAGGTCTACGGCTTTGCGCCCATCCACATTGTCGACCTCAAAGCTCTGATGGGCGACGCGAGCGACAATATCCCCGGCGTGCCGGGCGTTGGCGAAAAGACGGCGATGGCGCTCATCCAGAAATACCAGAGCATCGACGAAATTTACCGGCTGCTCCCCGATATCGAGGCCAAGCCGAACGTCATCAAAAAGCTCACTGAGGGCGAGGAGAGCGCACGCCAGAGCTTCCACCTCGCGACCATCGTGACGGACGCACCACTCGAATTTTCTCCGCAGGACAATCTGCGCAAGGCGCCGTCAGACGCGCTCTATCCGCTCTTTATGAAGCTGGAATTTACCAAGCTCATCGACAAATACGGTCTCAAGCCGCCCGCCGACATCCCCGCCGCCGAGGAGCCGGTCGACCTCACCGTGACCGCCGAGGCCGTGACCACGGTGGAAAAGGCCAAGGAATATCTCTCGCTCTTCCGCAAGGCGGAGCACGTAACGCTGCTGGCGCTGCCGGACCTTTCCGGCGTGATCGTCGACTTCGTTGCAGGCGAATCGACCGCCGTCTCTGCCGAGTTCTACTTCAGCCGCTACGAGGGCGACTGGAACGCGCTGCTGCGCGCCCTGTTCTCGGATGATATCAAGAAAGTCAGCCACAACGTCAAGGACCTCCAGCGCACGCTGCTCGAAAACGACCTTCCCATCGAAGGGTTCATTTTTGACACCGCACTCGCAGGGTACCTGCTCGACGCGACGGCGGGCAAGTACGATATCGCGTCGCTCTTCGCCGCCTACTTCCACCAGACGCTTGCCGAGCCGAAGCACTTAGATCCAGACGCTTTCTCGATGCTCGGCGACACGGCCGAGGCCGAGACGGCGTTCCATGTCTATACCAGCGCCGTCGATGCGCTGTATGAGACCTTTGCCCCCGAACTTGAGAAGCGCGAGCTGCACGAGCTTTATTATAAAGTGGAGCTGCCCCTCTGCGCCGTGCTCGCGCGCATGGAGCACGCGGGCATGCGCGTGGACGCGAACGCTCTCGCGGCCTTCGGCAGCGAGATGGAAGTGCAGCTCAAGACGCTCGAGCAGCACATCTATGAAGAGTCCGGCGGGCCGTTCAACATCAATTCCCCCAAGCAGCTCGGCGAGGTGCTCTTTGAACGCTTGCAGCTCCCGCACGGCAAAAAGACGAAGACCGGCTGGTCGACGAACGCGGACGTGCTCGAAAAACTGCGGTGGGAGAATCCCATCGTCGAAGAGGTTTTGCAGTACCGCCAGTACGCGAAATTCCGCTCGACCTACTGCGACGGTCTTTTGAAGGTCATCGCGCCCGACGGGCGCATCCACACGAGCTTCCAGATGACCGTCACGGCGACGGGCCGTTTGAGCTCGACCGAGCCAAACTTACAGAACATCCCCACGCGCACGCAGCTCGGCAGCGAATTCCGCCGCATGTTCGTCCCCGCGGACGGCTGCGTGCTCGTCGACGCGGACTACAGCCAAATCGAGCTGCGGCTGCTCGCGCACATCGCGGACGACGAGGCGATGAAGCAGGCGTTTCTGACCGGCGAGGACATCCACACCGTCACGGCTGCGCAGATCTTCGGCGTGCCGACTGATCAGGTCACCAAGCAGATGCGCTCGCACGCGAAGGCCGTCAACTTCGGCATCGTGTACGGCATTTCCGCCTTCTCGCTCGCGCAGGACATCGGCGTGCCGGTGTACGAGGCAAAGGAATATATCGAGACGTACTTTGAGCGCTTCCCCGGCATCCGCCGCTATATGGATGAGGTCGTCGCGCAGGCGAAGGAGCGCGGCTATGTCGAAACACTGATGCACCGCCGCCGCGCGCTGCCCGAGCTGACAGCGAGCAACTTCAATACCCGTTCGTTCGGCGAGCGCGTCGCGCGCAACATGCCCATTCAGGGCACGGCCGCGGACGTCATCAAGCTCGCAATGGTGCGCGTCGACGAGCGGCTGCACAAGGAAAACTTAAAGGCAAAGCTCATTTTGCAGGTGCACGACGAACTCATCGTCGAGTGCCCGGAGGAGGAAAAGGAGACGGTCGCACGGCTCCTCACCGAGGAGATGGAGGGCGCAGTGCACCTCTCCGTTCCCCTGACCGCCGAGGCCCACTGGGGCAAAAACTGGCTGGAAGCCAAATGACCGGAGGAAACCAATGGAACAGTTAAAGAAAAAAGTCCGCATCGTGCCGATGACGAACGAATATTTGAATGACGTTGCCGAGCTTGAGCGCACATGCTTCTCGAACCCCTGGTCGCGCAACATGCTCGCAGAGGAGCTTGAAAACGCGTGCTCGGCCTTCTTAGTCGCGCTGGATGCAGAAAACGGCAGCGTCGTCGGCTACGCGGGGCTGCTCGCCGTCGCGGACGAGGGCTGCATCACCAAGATGGCTGTCCGCCCCGACTGCCGCCGCGGCGGTGTGGCGGGGCAGCTTCTCGACGTGTTTATCCGCTTCGCCGAGGGCAGCGGTCTCGCGTTTTTGACGCTTGAGGTGCGTGAGAGCAACTATGCCGCCATCGCGCTGTACGGCAGCCGCGGCTTCCGCGGCGAGGGCCGCCGCAAAAACTACTACGACCACCCGAAAGAGGACGCCATCATTATGACGAAGGAATTCGGCGCGGCAGAAGCGGAGGCGCAGCAATGAAAATCCTCGCTTTCGAGTCCTCCTGCGACGAAACCGCCGTCGCGGTCGTCGAGGACGGACGAAAAATTCTCTCCGACGCCATCGCGTCGCAGGCCGACCTGCACGCGCTCTACGGCGGCGTCGTGCCGGAGATCGCGTCGCGTAAGCACATCGAGGCCATCGCCGCGCTGACCGATCAGGCGCTCAAGGAGGCGGGTGTCGAGAAAAAAGACATCGACGCCGTGGCCGCGACCTACGCGCCGGGTCTCATCGGCGCGGTGCTCGTGGGGCTGAACTTTGCCAAGAGCGCGGCCTACGCGCTGAATGTGCCGCTCATCCCTGTGCACCACATCCGCGGCCACATCGCCGCGAATTACTTAGCGTTCCCAGAGCTTGAGCCGCCGTTTCTGGCGCTGTGCATGTCCGGCGGCAACACGCTCATCGTCGACGTGCGCGACTACACGGACTTTGCGCTCCTCGGCGCGACGCGTGACGATGCGGCGGGCGAGTGCTTTGACAAGGCCGCGCGCGTGCTCGGCCTTCCCTACCCCGGCGGCGCGGCGATGGACAAGCTCGCCCACGAGAGCGAGGGCGGCGTCTACGAGCTGCCGCGCGCGAAGATTGACGGGTGCCCTCTCGATATGAGCTTTTCGGGCCTCAAGACCGCCGTCGTAAACCTTGCCCACAACGCCGAGCAGACGGAAAAGCAGCTCGACCGTGCGGCGCTTGCGCGCGACTTCACGCAGGCCGTTGTCGACGAGCTCGTCCCGCGCGCGATGCTCGCCATGCAGCAAAGCGGGCGCAAGGTACTCGTCGCCGCAGGCGGTGTCGCCGCGAACTCGTTCATCCGCGCAGAGCTCGAAAAGGAGTGCCGAAAGCACGGCTACCGGCTCTACATGCCGCCGCTCAAGCTCTGTGGTGACAACGGCGCGATGATCGGCGCACAAGGGTATTATGAGTATCTCGCCGGCGCGCGAGCGGATTGGGCGCTGAACGCGTATGCGACGAGAGATATTGACGATCCTATCGTCTGATGGTTTACAGCGCGGCAGCGCTGGTTCTTATTCCCCTGCACCGTGCAGGGGTGCGTTAAAGGGGGCCGTTCTCTCACGTGAGAGAACGGCCCCCTTTTGATCCCCCAAGAGAACGCAAGGGGCCTTGCCCCTTGACCCCGCACATTGGCAGTTTGCAGCTCGAAGAGTTGCACGCGCTGCGCAATCGGGTGCGGTGTACATGGCTTCGCCATGAATCCCTGCGATTCGTCACCGTTTTCAACCGCGCCTTACTATCGTGAGGCGCGAGTGACGTTTTCTCGGCGGCAGACTGCTTGCGGAATGCGGCATTGCTGCGCTCGCCGCATTGTAGGGACTGGCGATAGACGGAAATTACTGTGCACTCCCACAAGATGGGCAGAGCGGCAGCGGATAATAGGAGCAGGCCAAATCGTCTAGCAACACCAAACGCGGCAACGCCGCGATCAGGGCAGTGCAATCGGCAAGCATTGCAGCTCTTCGAGCTGCTCGCTTGCAATGTAAACCTTTCTCTCGGGGGATTTAAAGGGGGATACTCTCTTTTGTGAAAGAGAGTATCCCCCTTTGCCTCGTGCAGCGCCCGCGGCGCTGCTCCCCCTTGCAGACTGCAAGGAGTCTATTCCATCTTGCATAATTCCACGATTATGGTAACAAATCGAATTTCTGTTCTGTCATAAATTTTCCAATTCCAGAATTATGTAAATTTCGACACACGCCTATCTGCACAGTATGTTTTCCACTCCGCGGAAATCAAATCAATTTTTCCCTGTCAAATCAGGGGATTTTGAGAAATTCACTTGTGTGGAAAACTCTGTGGAAACTGTGGATAACTCACCGTAGAATCTCTTTATTGAATTTATTATGTTAATCTGTCAGTTTCGATCAAGCATTGCCGCATCGCGGCGGGTTCTGTCGGGAACGCAGCTACTTTGACGGCTTTTCGCAACTTCTGTCATGTCTGCTGATTTTTATTTTTGCCGTTCTGCCGAATCACAAGAGCCTTTCTGCACACGCATTTTGCAGAAGCTCTGCAAAATATACTATTTGTATAGAAACTGTAAAGGCCCTGCCGATTTCTCGGCAGGGCCTTTTTTAACACGGTGTTTCCAGTCCGTAACACCCGCTCACGGGGTCTAAAAAGAGCGGCAGGTGCAGCGGGCGGTACGTGAACCAGACGAACGCGAACAGCAGCGCCCACAGAAGTACAAAGCCGATGAGCTGCATCGCACCACCGCGCAGCGCGCCGTCAATCAGCAGGCGGTAGCTCACAAAGTACAGCAGCGCGTCGGCGAGGAAGAAGATCGTGATGTTCACCCAGTCAGGGAGCTTGCCGAACATTCCCGTCAGCGTGTAGAAAAGCGCCGGAATCGAGACAAGGCCCAGCAAGATGCTCGCCGCCTTGACGGCGAAGAAGTTCCGGAATGCCTCGGAAAACACAATAAACTCCACCACCGTGAACACGAGAAACGGGATAAACAACAGCTTCATGTGCTCCCAGGTCGACTCGTTGGCCGCCGAAAACACCGCGATCACGCGATTCCCGCCCGTCCATTCGTACACAAAGTGCAGCAGCGTCCCGAAAAGGCCAGTTGCGATAAAGCCGACAATCTCCCATCGGCGCAGCTCCCGTTTCATGCTCCGTCCTCCCTTTCCGTCCCGGTCAAGCCGGGCAAGCACTATAGTCTACGCGGGAAAGAAGGGCTTTATACCGCAAAAGCCGCCCTAAACGGGCGGCTCTTGCATTTCTTCTCTTATTCGGCAAATCGCGGCACGATGACGCCCGCAGGTGCGTTCTTCGTCAGCTCGAAAGAGCTCCCATCAAGTTTGTGGATCTTCTTTGCCTCATACAGCGCCAGAAATTCATCGAGTGTGCCGATCTCAGGGTAGCCGTGCGCGCCGAAGCGGTAGTGCATCGGCACGAGCACGCGCGGCGCGATCGCGTCCGCGACCTTTTTTGCCGTCTTCGCGTCGATCGTATAGTACCCGCCAACGGGAATCAGCAGCGCATCGCAGCCCTTGACCGTCGCAAGCTGCTCCTCATTCAGCTCGTGGCCGAGGTCACCGCAGTGCACGAGCGTCATCCCCTCTGTGCGCAGGATATGGATGGCGTTCTCTCCGCGAAGTGAACCTTTCTGGTCATCGTGGAACGTTGAAACCGTCTCGACCGTGAACGGGCTTTCCGATTTGTCGCGCCCCGAGAGCGTCACCGCCTCCAAAAAGGCGTGGTCGCGGTGGCCGTGCGAGCACAGCGCCTCGTCCGCCTCGATGTGCAGCGCAGGATACGTCTCTACATAGTAGGGGTCGAGCACGACGCGCCAGCCCGCGCTCTCGACCACAAAGCAGGAATGGCCCAGCCAGATGATGTTCATGGTTTATTCCTCCGTTTTCGTTTCATCTGCGGAAGCGTCCGCGTTTTTCTTTTTCCTGCCGAGCTTCGGCAGCTTCTTTCCCCGGCGCAGGCGGGTGATGAGCTTCACGGCCGCAAACACGACCGCCGCGAAGATCAGAATATCCAGCCAGCTGTAGGCCAGCCACACCGCAAAGTCCTCCAGCGCCTGTCCCGTGGCGGCAAGGCCGTCGGTAAAGGCATTGGCAAGCTTTTCGCCAAAGCTCTTCGGCGCATCCTCCGTACCGGAGAGACGGTAGACCTCGCTCAATTCGAGCGTAACGGCCGCATAGTCCACCAGTGCGTCGTAATGCCGCATCGTGCCGGACAGGCTCTCGATCTCGTACTCCGTCTCCGAGATGGCGGACTCGATGGTGATGATATCCTCCATACTCTCAGCTTTTTTCAAAAGCTCCTGCAGCCGCTCAAGTTTGATCTGCGCTGTTTCGAGACGCGACTGCGTGTCGTAATACTGCTCGCTGATGTTCTCCGCCGTGTCGGTCTGCCACGTCACATGGCAGAGCGTGCCGACCTGCGTGCAGAAATCCGTGAACTTCTCAGCAGGGACGCGCACGGTATAGCTCGCATGGCGGTAGCCGCTCGAGTAATTTGAGAAATTTTTCTGCTCAAAGTAACCGCCCATGCTCTCCACAAGCGCGGCAATGTCTTGTGCGGCCTTGTCAAATTCCAGCGTCTGCAACTCGATGCTCGCGGTGTAGACCATCTTGACGCCGCGCTCGGCAAGATCCGCGGCCGGGGACGAAACGCTCTGTCCGTCCCACGCCCCGTCGTCCGACGCGGTGTAGCCGTACTCCATATCCGGCATCTCCGCGCCGTTGAAGTCGTAGCTGTCCGACGCCATCGACGCGCTGTCATTGCTGGCGGACTTCGCGCTGCACGCAGCGAGAGACAGCGCCAGCATGAGCGCGAGCAAAAGGGAAACGATCTTTTTCATCTTCATCCACCTCATTATGCTTTTTGGGGTTTCTGAGGTTTTAGACGTCCGTTTTGCGCAAAAGGTTCCCAAAATTTACTGTTTTTCTCATTCAAGCTCATCGAGCGTCATGGAGAAGCTCTCCATGCAGTTGACCATGAAATAGTCGAGCTCGGGCATGTGCATCTCGCTCAGCGCGCGGCGCGTCTGCTCCGCAGCCTTTTTGAATTCCATGTTGCCCGCCTTGAGCTCTTCGACGCACTTGATGTAGGCCGAGAGCTTGTCCGCCGCTTTGACGAGCTTTTTCGTCGTCTCGTCCTCGATCTTGATAATCGGTTCATAATCCGCGCGCAGCTCCTGCGGCAGCATGGAGAGCAGCTTGTCGCTCGCCACGGCCTCGACCTTGCGGTAGGCGTCGCGGATCTCGGGGTTATAGTACTTGATGGGCGTCGGCATATCGCCGGTCAGGATCTCTGTTGCGTCGTGGTAGAGCGCGGCGACCGCCACGGCGTTCGCGTCCGTGGGCAGACCGAAGACTCGCGTGCGGATCAGCGCGAGCGCGTGCGCCAGCACCGCGACCATGTGGCTGTGCTCCTGAATGTTCTCCTCCTCGGTGTTGCGCATGAGCGCCCAGCGCTTGACACAGCGCATGCGGGAGATATAGGCATAAAAATGGTTGGCCATGCGTTATTCCTCCAACTCGCCGCGAAGACTGCCGCCGTCGACCGCCGTGATCTTCACGTTTTTCACCTGATTGTGCAGGCCTTCCTGCGCGACGGATACCTCCATATAGTTCGGCGCGTGGCCCGCGCTGCCGCCCTTGCGGTCGCGTTCGAAAAGCACGGGAAAGATCTTGCCCACGCAGCACGCAAGATACGCTTCGTGCATCGTCTTGGCGACAGCCGAGGCGCGCGCAGCGCGCTCTTCGCGCACGGGCATGTCGATCTGGCGCATCTCCGCAGCCTTCGTGCCTGGGCGGATGGAATAAGGGAAGACGTGCATGTCGGCAAAGCCGACGCGCGCGATGAAGTCAAGCGTCTGCGCGAATTCCTCCTCCGTCTCCTCGGGAAAGCCCGTGATGAGGTCCGTCGTGATGGCAGGGTCGTCAAAATACTGACGCAGCAGGTCGCAGGATTCCATATAGCGCGCCGTATCATATTTGCGGTTCATACGCTTTAAGGTCGCGTCGCAGCCCGACTGCATCGAGAGGTGGAAATGTGGGCAGAGGTAAGGAAGCTTCGACGCCCGCTTGCAGAATTCCTCCGTGATGGTCCGCGGTTCGAGCGAGCCGAGGCGGATGCGCATGTCGCCGCCCTCGCGCGCGATGAGCTCCAAAAGGTCGATGAGTGAGGTCCCGTCCTTGAAGTCCGAGCCGTAGGACGAAATTTCGATGCCCGTGACCACGATCTCACGGTAGCCCTCCTCACGCAGCGCTTTCACCTGCTTTGCAGCTTCGTCCATCGGCAGCGAGCGCACGCGCCCGCGCGCGTAAGGAATGAGGCAGTAGGTGCAGAAGTTCACGCACCCGTCCTCGACCTTGAGCATCGCGCGTGTGCGATTCACCATACCGCCCGCGGGCAGCACCTCAAAATCGCGCCGCTCCCAGACGTCGTCGACATCGACAATAGGCGTTTTGTCCTGTGCCGCGCGCTCCAAAAGGTCGATAAACTTCGCGCGGTCATTCGTGCCGGCGATGACGTCGAGCCCGAGCTTTTTGACGTCCTCGGGATGCGTCTGGGCGTAGCAGCCGCAGGCGGCGATGACCGCGCTCGGGTTGCGGCGCCGCGCCTGACGGAGCATCTGGCGCGACTTTTTGTCGCTCACCGCCGTGACCGAGCAGGTGTTGACAACGTAGGCGTCCGCCGTCTCCTCAAAATCCACCAGTGTATGTCCGCGGTGCAAAAGCTCCTGCTCGAGTGCCTGCGTTTCATATTGGTTCACCTTGCACCCGAGGGTGCAGATCGCAACTTTCATGTATGTTTGTATCCTTTTCCGCGATTTGGGCGGTAAAGTTTCGCTTTTTTCTGCCGTTTCCGACGCAAAGCGTCCGCCGCCCTTGCTTTTTTATTTTTATATTGTATAATCATTTGAGCATTCTGACAAGACCAAAGAAAGGATTTTCCCGATATGATCTATCTCGATCACGCGGCCACCACCCCCGTTTCCGAAGAGGTGGCGCACGCCGTTTACGATACACTGGTTTCTGGCTGGGGCAACCCCAGCTCGCAATACCCCATCGGAAAGCAGGCGCGCGACGCTGTCGCCGCGGCGCGCGAGACGATTGCCGCCGCGCTCGGCTGCAAGAGTGAACAGTTCGTCTTCACCTCCTGCGGGTCGGAGAGCGACAACTGGGCCGTCCGCCTTGCCCTGCACCAGAACCGCCACGCCGGCAAGCACATCATCACGACCGCCGTGGAACACAGCGCGATTCTCGAGACCTGCAAGGTCCTCGAGCAGGAGGGCTACTCCGTCACGTACTTAAAGCCCGACAAGAACGGCGACATCACCGCCTCTCAGGTCGAAAGTGCACTGCGCGACGACACCGCGCTCGTCACGATGATGCTCGTCAACAACGAGACAGGCTGCATCTTCCCCGTGGCCGAGGTCGCGCAGCTTCTGAAAGCGAAAAAGTCCCGTGCCCTGCTGCACACTGACGCGGTGCAGGCCTTTTTGAAAATTCCGTTCCGCGCCGACACGCTGGGCGCGGACCTCATCTCCGTCAGCGCGCACAAGCTCGGCGCGCCCAAGGGTATCGGCGGCCTGTATTTGGGCGAGCGCATCCGCGCGCCCAAACCGCTGATCTTTGGCGGCGGGCAGGAGAGCGGCCTGCGCTCCGGCACAGAGGCCACGGGCCAGATCGCAGGCTTTGCCAAGGCGGTCGAGCTGCGCGCCGACCATCTCGATGAAAAGCTCGCCCACGTCGCCGCCATCAAGACCTACGCCGAGGAAAAGCTCCTCGCGCTCGACGGCGTCGTCCGCATCGGCGGCGGGACCGCGCCGCACATCCTGTCGATCTCGCTCGTCGGCTACCCGTCGGCGAATGTCGTTACGGAACTTGGCGCACAGGGCATCTGCATCTCGGCAGGCTCCGCCTGCCATCGCGGGCAGCTGAGCCACGTCTACCGCGCGATGGGCCTTGACAAAAAGACCGCCGCGGGCGTGCTGCGTGTCAGCTTCGGCCCCGAAACGACGGCGGACGACATCGACGCGCTCGTCCGTGCGCTCAAAACCCACCGCGACACGCGCTTCCCCATGCTGTAATTCCAACATTCGAGGTTTTTATGTTCTCCTATCTTCACCAGCCCAAGGGCTTTTACAAGCATCTTTTTCTGCTGGCGCTGCCGGTCATCGTGCAGAATTTGATCACCACGTCGCTCGGCTTTCTCGATACGTTCATGGTGGGACTTCTCGGCAGCGATCAGATGTCCGCCGTCACGGTGGCGAACGTGCCAGTCTTCATCATCCAGCTCGTCGTCTTCGGCCTGCAAAGCGGCTCAAGCGTGCTCATCAGCCAATACTGGGGCCGCGGCGACCGCGAGAGCATCAACCGCGTCATGGGCATCGGCTTTATGATCGCGGGCGGCGTGAGCGTGCTGTTTGCCGCCATTCTGTGCGCGTTTCCCGCGCAGGTGCTCTACCTCATCACCGACAATCTGACACTCGTGGAGCTGGCCGAGCCGTACCTGCGCATCGTCGGCTTCTCCTACATTTTCAACTCGCTTTCCTCCATCTACATCGGCATGCAGCGCAGCATCGAAAATCCGCGCTTCGGCATGATCGTCTTCGCGATCTCGATGCTCTGCAACACGCTCGGCAACTATGTGCTGATCTTTGGCAAGCTCGGCCTGCCCGCACTCGGCATCACGGGTGCGGCGGTAGCGACGCTTCTGTCCCGCGTGGTGGAGTTCGTCGTCGCGTTCTCCTACGCGTTCCGCTGCCGCACGATGCCGCTCATGAAGCACGCCATCCTCCGCCCCGGCATGGACATGCTGCGTAAATTCCTGCGCTACAGCGCGCCGGTGCTCATCAATGAGACGCTCTGGGGCACGGGCTTTTCGATGATCACGGTCATCATGGGCCACATGGCAAACAGCAGCGATCTCATCGCCGCCTACACGCTTGCGGGCAATATCGACAAGCTGATGACCTCCGGCGTGTTCGGCATCGCGGCGGCGGTATCCGTCATCGTCGGCAAAGAGATCGGCACGGGCAACTTAAAGGGCGTTTACAACATCGGCCGCGCGCTGTGCTTCACGGCGTTCGCGTTCGGCATTGTGCTCGGCCTCGCCGAATACACGATGTTCGTGACGCTGATGCGCCCGTTCGTCATGCCGCTCTTCTCGCTCTCGGCGGTCGCCGAGCGGCTTTGCAGTGTGATGCTCATGTGCTATGCCTGCGCCATCCCGCTGCACAGCTTTTCAACCACGATGGTCGTCGGCGTGCTGCGCGGCGGCGGCGATGTGAATGCCTCGCTTGTGATCGACAATTTCCCCCTCTGGTGCGGCACGCTGCCAGTCATGTGCTTACTCGGCCTTGTGCTCAAGGTGCCGAACGAGGTCTTCTGCCTCTGCCTGATGATCGAATATATCATCAAATCCCCCATCGGCCTTTACCGCCTGCACTCCGGCAAGTGGATCCACGACATTACCCGCATCGACGAATAACAAAAAAGCGGAAGGGCGCTGCCCTTCCGCTTTTCTATTCTCATTGTCACGTCTGCGCTGCGCTCTCCCGACGCATTTCTCTCAGCACCGGCACGCTGACGCACAGCGACGCCGCAAGGAAAAACCCGATCCCCACAATGCGGTTCACACTGATAAATTCGTGATACACGGCCGCGGCCAGAATCGTCGCCAAAATTGGCTTAATGAGATAGATGAACGACGCCTCTGTCGCCGAGGTATACTCGGTGATCTTGGCCGTCAGCACAAAGCCAAGTCCCGCGCAGAAAACGCCCGCATAGCACAGCAGCAGCGTCGATTTGAGCGTAAAGCCCGTGAAAAACGGCACGTCCGCAAAAATATCGAGTCCAACCGCACGCAGAAGCTCTGCGACCGCCGGGAGCTTGCCGAGCAGCAGCAGCGCTAGCATCTCAAGTCCCCCAAGCAGGATGTTAAAATCCGCGATGACAATGCCGCCGAGCCAGTCAACGCGCAGCTTGCACAGCGTGCCGTACATCGCAAAAAGGAGCGTACCGAGGATGATCTCCACGAATCCGCGCAGGCTGATCTCCAGATGTGCCGGATTCAGAATGAACAAAATGCCCACGACCTCCAGTGCGATGGCCAACAGGTGATTCTTTTTGAGCGGCTCATGCAAAATCAGGTGCGCCGCCCCCAACGCAAACACAGGGTTGCCGGAATAGATGATCGACGTGGCCGAGGCGTCCATGTGCAGCACTGCCATTTGCAGCAGCGTCATGTGCAGCACGACGGTCAAAAAGCCCATCAGGGCAAAGTAGCCCCAATCGGACCTGGTCAGGGAAATTTTTCGTTTTTTGATATCTTTGAGCGCAAAAGGCAGCAGCGCGATCGCGCCGATGAGCACGCGCTCCATCGTCGCCTGCATGGGGGCAAACGTATCGCCCAAGCCCTTGAGCGCAACTTCCGTCGTGGAATACAGCGCCGCGGCTACCAGGATGAGCAGGTAGCCACGTTTCCGATTTGCCGTCATCTTCTTCCTCCCGTGTTTTCTTCTTGAAAAAGCAGCATCATTGTATGCCCTGCCGCGCGGAAAAGCAACCTGAATTCAATTCCTCTTCGCAGAAAAGTGCCGCTCTGCAAAGCAGAGCGGCATTTTGACGATGCAGCGGGAAAATTACTTGGCAGTCTGCGCGGCCTTCTTACTCTCCCACTCGGTCACGCAGCAGGCGCAGGAGATATCGCCCGTGATGTTCAGGCAGGTACGGCCCATGTCGAAAAGACGGTCGATGCCGTAGATGATCATGATCATATCGACGGGGATGTTCATCGCCTCGAGCACCATGGCGAGCATGATCATGCCCGCGCCCGGCGTACCGGCGGTGCCGATGGAGGCAAGCGTTGCGGTGACGACGATCGTGACCATCTGGCCAAGGGTCAGCGTCATGCCGCAGCAGGTGGCAAGAAAGATGGTGGCGACGCACTGATAGATGGCGGTGCCGTCCATGTTGATCGTCGCGCCGAGGGGGATAACAAAGGAGGAAACGTCGCTCTCCGCACCCAGCTCATCCGCGCACTCCTTGCTCAGAGGGATCGTGGCGGCAGAGGAGGTGGAGGTAAAGGCGAAGATCATCGCGGGGGATGCCTTCTTGAAGAAGGTGAAGGGGCTGATGCCCGCAAACGCCTTGGCAGAGAAAGAGTAGCAGAGGACTGCATGGACGATGTAGCCGAGGTACGCGCAGCCGAGCACCACGGCAAGAGAGCCGAGGATCTCAGGGCCCTGCGTGGCGACGACCCACGCCATCATCGTAAACACACCGATGGGGCTGAGGGCAATGATGAACGCCATCACGCGCTCGATGACCGCATAGAGCGTGGAGACCAGGTCCTTGGCAAGCTTGCCCTTTTCGCCCGCGGCAAGGATGCCGCCGCCGAACATCAGGGCGATCACGATGACCTGCAGCATGTTTGCGTCGGTGAAGGATTTCCACATGTTGCTCGGGAAGATGGCGACCAGGGTATCCATGAAGTTGGCGCTGGTGGCCTTATCCCAGACCGCGCCGTCCTCCAGCGCGAGCGTGGGGAACCAGCCTGCATTGTTGAAGAGGTTGGCGAATACCAGGCCGATGACGCAGGCCGCGGCCGTGGTGACAAGGAAGTAGGCGACCGTCTTCCAGCCGACGGAGCCGACCTTCTTCATATCGCCCATGGAGATGATGCCGTCGATCATCGACAGCAGCACGACGGGGACGACGATGAACTTGAGGAGGTTGACGAAGATGGTGCCGAAAGGCTTTAAGTAGTTGGTCGTGAACTCGGGTATTCCCAGCATATAAAAGGCATAGCCGGCCAGAATACCGAGCAGCAGCGCAATTCCGATCTGCTTCGGCAAGCTTAGTTTTTTCTTTTCCATGCTCCACACACACTTTCTAAATGAAGATCCCCTATTTATAGGCATTATCAATAGGGGTCACACTTATTGTACTGCATTTAATTTTGTTTGGCAAGGGTTTTTGCAGGAAAAATTTCGTTTTGCTGCCCGCATTTTTGCACAAAAACGATGGATATCTTTCATGTAAATTGGTCAAAATTCCGGCTTGCAATCTTGCCTGCTTTCGGGTATTCTTGGTCAGACGACAACAAACGAACAGGAGGAACGACCCATGATGCTCTGCACTGCGCCAAAAAAGAAAAATTCTTCCGTTGGTATTGCTGTTTCCGTTTTTATTGATATTGTTTCTTTTGACCGGTAAGTTTTCTTACCGGTCTTATTTTTTGCCCACGCGGGGCCCAACCATGTTTATTCAAATGAGAATAAAAATAAGAAGAAAGCAAAGAGGGAAAATCACATGAAGAAAGATCTCGGACACGAAGCCATCTACGACGCCCGACAGCTGGGCACCCCCAGAATGCTGATCCTGGGCCTGCAGCACATGTTCGCCATGTTCGGCGCGACGGTGCTCGTCCCCATTCTGGTCCAGGGCTACGGCCTGCCGCTCTCCATCCAGACGACGCTGCTGTTCGCCGGTCTCGGCACGCTGCTGTTCCACGTGTGCACCAAGTTCAAGGTCCCCGCGTTCCTCGGCTCCTCGTTCGCCTACCTCGGCGGCTTCTCCACGGTCGCGACGATGCCCGCCTACGAAGGTCTCGATCCCGAAACGAAGCTCGCCTACGCGCTCGGCGGCATCGTGATCGCAGGTCTCCTCTACCTCGTGCTCGCACTCCTCTTCAAGGTGCTCGGCGCGAAAAAGGTCATGCGTTACTTCCCTCCCATCGTCACGGGCCCGATGATCATCATGATCGGCCTGAACCTCTCCGGCTCCGCCATCAATAACGCCTCCACCTGCTGGTGGCTCGCCCTCGTCGCTATGGCCATCATCGTGGTCGCCAACATCTGGGGCAAGGGCATGGTCAAGATCATCCCCATCCTGCTCGGCGTCGTCGGCTCCTACATCGTCGCGGTCATCGCCGGTCAGGTCGACTTCTCCGGTGTGAGTGAAGCAAGCTTCCTTGGTCTCCAGCAGTTCGTCATCGCGAAGTTCGACGTCTCCGCCATCCTGGTCATGGCGCCCATCGCCATCGCGGCTATGATGGAGCACATCGGTGATATCTCCGCCATCTCCTCCACCACCGGCAAGAACTTCATCGAAGACCCGGGCCTGCACCGCACGCTCGTCGGCGACGGTCTCGCCACCGCCTTTGCCGGCATGTTCGGCGGCCCTGCCAACACCACCTATGGTGAAAATACCGGCGTTCTCGCCCTCTCCAAGGTCTACGATCCCCGCGTCGTCCGCCTCGCGGCCGTCTACGCCATCATCCTGAGCTTCTCCCCCAAGTTTGACGCGCTCGTCAACTCCATCCCCGCGGCCATCGTCGGCGGCGTCAGCTTCATCCTCTACGGTATGATCTCCGCGGTCGGTGTGCGCAATATCGTGGAAAACCAGGTCGACCTCACCAAGTCCCGCAACCTGATCATCGCAGCGGTCATGTTCGTCAGCGGCCTCGGCTTCAGCTCGGTCGGCGGCATCACCTTCACTGTCGGCGGCGCGGCCGTCACCCTCTCCGGCCTCGCCATCGCGGCCCTGTGCGGTGTCATCCTGAACGCCATCCTCCCCGGCAACGACTACGAGTTCGGCGTCAGCGTCACGGGCGACAAGTCTGCCGACCTCGGCAGCTACTAAGAAGCAAATTTCAAAATCAAATCAAAAAGGAAGCGGCACGCGCCGCTTCCTTTTTTCGCTTCTTCGTGCTATACTCTATCCAAATCCTTTGCAGGAGGCATCATTCATGGAAAGCATCAAGCCCGGTCGCTACCGTCACTTCAAGGGCAAAGAATATGAGGTTCTCGGCGTCGCACGTCATTCAGAGACGGAGGAGGAGCTCGTCGTCTATCGCGCGCTGTACGGCGACTTTGGCCTCTGGGTGCGGCCCGTGAGCATGTGGAACGAGACTGTCGAGCGCGACGGCAAGACGTTCCGCCGCTTCACCTATATCGGCGAATGACGGGCTATACGCTGATTCGCGCCAAGCGCCGTACGATGTCCCTGCAATTGGACCGCGACGGCCGCGCCGTCGTCCGCGCGCCCTACGGCGTCAAAAAGGAATTTATCGACCGCTTCGTCGCCGAGCACGAGGGCTGGCTTACCCGCGCCCGCGAAAAGCAGCAGGCGCGCCGCCTTGCCCATCCCGAGCCGACGGACGAGGAGCGCAAAGCGCTCATCGCGCGTGCGAAGGAATACCTCCCGATGCGCGTTGACTATTGGAGCGGCATCATGGGCCTCACGCCGACAGGCCTCAAGATCACGTCCGCGCGCACGCGCTTTGGCTCGTGCAGCGGGAAAAACAGCCTTTGCTTTTCCTGGCGGCTGATGCAGTATCCGCGCGAAGCCATCGACTATGTCGTCGTCCACGAGCTCGCGCACATCCGTCACCACGACCACTCCCCCGCGTTCTACGCGCTCATCGAGCGCTACATGCCCGATTGGCGTGAGCGGATGAAGCTGCTGAAAGAATAAAAAATCTGCGACAGCATGTCGCAGATTTTTTTATTCTTTATCACCCGTGATGAAGTAGTCGCAGTATGCCCCGCCGCTCGCCAGCGTCTGCTCGCGGTACAGCACGCCGTGCTGGAGCGTGATCATGACCTCGTCAAGCTCGCAGAACAGCGGCATCAGCTCGGAAACGCCGAGCTTTTCTGCGTACGAGCAGATGGGGCAGCGCGTGATGCGGTAATAGCACGCGCCCTCGTAGGGTAAGCCCTCAAAGTCCACCTTGAAGGACGTCGGGTACTGCTGTTCCTTTTCCGGCGTGTACCATTTGGCATATTTTACGACGCTCTTTTTGTTCTCCGCCTTACCCTTGGCCGTGTTCAGGTCGGTGCGGCTGAAATACCACTTGATGTGGTAGAGCGAGCGGCGCATCATCTCCTGCACGGTCTCGGGCGGGATCTTTTCGCTCGCAAGATACGGCGCGACGAATGCCAGCGTGAAGAGCTCGTTGTAGGCCATGGGGTTGTCGTCGCCGATGTTGTCGGCCCGCTCCATGATCTCGCGGCAGACCCGCTTGCTCTTTCGCATGATCTCCGCGGCGTAGGTCTTGTTGTACCGCTCGGTGAGGACCTTTTTCATCGGGCTTTGGAACATTCAGAAATAAAAACCGTTATACTTCATGCTGCGCATCCCCCTGTATCCATTTTTTAGAAGCGAAAAGCGCCGCCCAGCCGCCGAAGTGATACGTCATCAGCGACTGCATGCACTGCTCGGCGCGCCGCGCGTCGGGACAGTCGGCGACGATACGGCGATACCCCTCGAACTGCGTCGAAATGAGCATCCCCAGCAGCGTTTCGTCGACGTCGGTGCAGCCCGTCGCGCGGAAAAAAGCGGCGCTCTCGTCAATCTTGCTCTGCACCACCTTGTCGAAATAGTGCTCGAGCGCGCTGCCCGCGCTGCGGTAAAAGAGCAGCACCGCCTGCTCATAGTGCGCGAAGATCAGGTGCAAAATCGCATCAGATTCGTGCTGCATCGAGCTCTTGAGCTGGGACAACAGGTCCTTTTCCGCGCTGGAGTAGTAGTCGGCCTTGACGCCGCGGAACATCGCCTCGATATCATCCAGAAGTGGCTTGACAAGGCTCGCGAACAGCTCGTCCTTCGACGAATACCGCGTTTGGATCGCGCCGACGGTCACACCCGCCTTTTCCGCGATCTTCCGGAGCGACGCGCCCGCGTAGCCCTTGCTCGAAAACTCCTCCATCGCCGCTACTGTGATCTTATCGTCCAGCGAATGGTCCCGCAGTGCCACCGTCTCACCTCTTCCGTTTTAATTACGTTGTAATCAATTACGCTGTCATTATAGTCAAAGGGGCCGCTCCTGTCAAGAAGCAGTCCCTCGATTTTTGGGTTTTCCGTGATTTACGGCCGCGGCCATTGCTTCAGGTCTTCATTTTTCCTCTTCCGTGAATAAGCCGACCACAAACACGGCCACCGCTATCGGAAGCAGGATGAACGCCGCTCCACCCAGCCATGTGCCTCGATCTCCGTTCCCTACGGCGAATGAAATCGCCATCAGCATCAGCATAATGCCCGTCAGCATCCGTTTGATCGCTTTCACTCGGTCATTCTCCTTTTCTCCGGCATTTGTCAATACGAAAGAATGATCTTCCTGCACGCCGCGCAGCGCGAGGCCCTGCACGACGCAGGCGACCATGGGTCGTAGGTCAATTTGATATCGTCTTTCTTTGGGATCATGATCCGGCTGGTATGGAGATTCGTGGAATAAATGATCTCTTTCATGCTCTGGACATATCCCGTCTCCATCTCAGTTCCACAGTAGGGGCATTTCATTGTAGTTCCTCCTTTGTGCGTGGTTTCCTCTCACTATCTTCCTGTATCATACCATACGTTGCAAAAAATGCAACAAAAAGCCGCCCGAGGAGTGTTCCCCGGGCGGCGACCTTGCTTTTCTTTTACTTATTGAGCTTCAGCCGGAAGTCCTCGCCTTCGGCGCTGTAGCTCACCTTGTAGCCCTGCTTTTCGGCAAAGCGGGTGACGTTTTCCACGCAGGTCATGCTGTCGACCAGCACGTCGAGAGACGCAGGCGCGTTCTTCTTCACCTCGTTCTGCACCATCACCACGGGCATGGGGCAGGAATATCCTCTTGCGTCGATCATGCTTTCGCCTCCTCCTTTTTCGGCAGATTCAAAATGACGACCACGAGCATCACGACAAGGCCGAGCACGACGGCGATCTTACCGGCAGTCGAGATGCCGCCGACGATCAGCTCGCCCGCCTCGCTCTTGGAGTCGGGATTGCCCGCAAGGCCGAAGTTGTGCGCAAGCGCCGCGCCGACGAGCATACCGAACACGGTGACGGCACTGTCGCCGTTGCCCTGCGCGGCCAGAATGAGCTGGCGCAGCGGGCAGCCGCCGAGCAGCACGCTGCCCCAGCCGACGAGCACCATGCCCAGCAGATTCCACAGGTGCGCGCTGTGCGCGATGGGCTGGAGCGCGAAGCCGAGGTGGAACTTGCCCATGGCGAGGTTGCCGACCAGCGTGACGACGAAGATGGCAACAAAGCCATAGAGCAGGTGGAAGTCCTTGAGCATGAACGCGTCACGCAGGCCGCCGACCATGCAGAGCCTGCTCTTCTGCGCGAGCGCGCCAACAACGAGCGCGATGACAAGCGCGATCCAGAACGGCGCGTACATCGAGCCCGGGCCCTCTTCCGAAAACTTGAACAGCGCGGGCACGGTGACGACGAGGATCAGCAGCGCGGCCATCACAGTCGGCAGCACGCCGCCCTCCGCCTTGTGCGCTTCGTACGAGCGCTTGAGCGAAAAGCCCTTTTTAAGGCTCGCAATGCCGAGCAGGATGCCGCCCGTGAAGCCGATCAGGCCGACGAGCGCGTTGAGGTCACCGCCGCCGAGGCGCAGCACCATGCGCAGCGGGCAGCCGAGGAACGCCAGCGCGCCGATGACGACGAACGCGCCGAGCACAAAGCGGATCGCGGGCGAAGAGCCGGCGCGCGCCTTGAACTCCTTGCTCGCAACACTCATGATGAACGCGCCGAGCACGAGGCCAATGATCTCAGGGCGGACATACTGCACCTTTGCCGCGCTGTGCAGGCCCACCGCGCCGGAAATATCGCGCAGAAAGCACGCGATGCAGAAGCCCATGTTCGTGGGGTTGCCGAGCGCCGTTAAGATGAGCGCCGCAAGGCCCACTGCGGCGCCCGCAATAATGACGCCCAGATGTACTTTTTTCATTTTCTCCAATTCTCCTTTTTTGATCGTTGACAAAATCAACACTTTTTGTCGAAAACCAGTATATCGGTTTATCTTTTGAAAAACAAACGGTATTCATAGATGAAAGAGGGGGAACCATCGTTTTTTTCGATGGTTCCCCCTTTCTTCAAATCATCAGCTCGTAAAAGCCGTCGACCTCCAACCCCTCCGCCTCGGTCAGCGCGGCGAGCGCGGCGCGGTCCTGGACCTCCGCGCGCCACGACATACCGCAGTCCGCCGTTAGCTCACGCGGGACGGGGATGAGCCGCCCGGGCAGGTCCTTCGCCCGGCAGAGCTTTTCCATCGCGATGGCCGCGGCCGTCGTGTGGAAGGTGATGACGAGCCATAGCTTTTTCTCTCTCATGTTGCGATCTCGCGGAGCGCGGTGACCGCGGCGTCCGCTTCCTCTTCCGTATTGTACCAGCCGAAGCTGAAGCGCACCGCGCCCTGCTCCTGTGTGCCGAGTGCCTCGTGCAGGCGCGGCGCGCAGTGCGCGCCCGGGCGGGTCGCGATGCCGTAGTTCTCGGACAGGATATCCGATACCTCGCCCGAGTCCATGTCGCCGATGTTGAGCGCGGCGACCGCCGTGCGCTCATGGTCAAAATCGCCGTAGAGCGCCACACCCGGAATTTTCTTGACGCCCGCGACAAAGCGGCGCAGCAGCGCCATTTCATGCGCGTGGATGGCCTCAACGCCGGTCTCCTGCAAAAAGTCGAGCGCGGCGTTCAGCCCCGCGATACCGTGGCCGTTGAGCGTGCCCGCCTCGAGCCGCGTCGGCATCTGCTCGGGCTGCTCGTGGAGATAGGTCTGCACGCCCGTGCCGCCGACCTTCCAGGGGTTGATGTCCACACCCTCGCGCACGCACAGTCCGCCCGTGCCCTGCGGGCCCATCAGCGATTTGTGCCCCGTGAAGCACAGCACGTCGATGTGCATCTGCTCCATGTCGATGGGCAGCACGCCCGCGCTCTGCGAAGCGTCCACAATGAACAAAAGGTCGTGTTCGTGCGCAAATGCGCCGATGCACGCCAGATCCAGCGTGTTGCCCGTCAGGTTCGAGGCATGCGTGCAGACGACGGCGCGGGTATCGGGACGCAGCAGCCGTTCAAAATCGGCGTAGTCGATGTTCCCCTGCCGGTCTGCGGGAACAAAGCTCAACTTGACATTGTTTTCCCGTTCCAGCCGGTAAAGCGGTCGCAGGACAGAGTTGTGCTCAAGGTCGGTCGAGATCACATGCTCGCCCGCGTGGATGCAGCCATGGATGGCGATGTTCAGCGCCTCGGTCGAGTTACAGGTGAACGCCACGTGGTCAGGCCGCTTGCAGCCAAAGAGCGCGGCGAGCTTGCAGCGCGTGTCGTAGATCACGCGCGAGGCGGCAAGCGCCTCCTCGTGCGTGCCGCGCGCGCTGTTGCCAAAGCTCCCCATCGCCGCGACCACCGCGTCGATGACCTGCGGCGGCTTTCGCAGCGTGGTCGCCGCGTTGTCAAGATAGATCATCTTACGGACGGACGACGCGGTCCGCGCCGCTCATCTTTTCGACGATGACGTACATGTTCGTCACCTCGCCGACGGCGAGCTTTTCCTTGAGGTCGTAGAAGTTGAGGCACGTGCCGCAGCTCATGATCTCCACGCCGCGTGCGGCCATGCCCTTGAGGTCTTCAAGAGACTCCGAGCCATCGCACGTCAGCTTCACGCCGCCGTTGTAGCAGAGGATGGTGTCGGGCAGGGTCTCCTGCTGGCTCAGGGCAAAGACGAACGCCTTCATCAGCGCGCCGCCGAGCTCGTCATTGCCGCTGCCCATCTTGTCAGACGACAGCACCACGACCGTCTTCGGCTTGCCGCAGGTGTAGCACTCGCCGCTCTGCTCCTCCACCTTGGCGTTTTCCCCCACGGTGATGGTCACGCGGTACTCGTTTTCGCCGAGCTTTTCGGTTTTGGACGTGCAGCCCTTGCTTGCGGCCAGCTTGCCGAGGTTCTGCACCGCAGTCTCGTTGTCGACCAGCGTTTCGACCGTTCCGGCGCCGCCGAGCTCCTGCATCGCCTTCTGCGTCTTCACGACAGGGATGGGGCAGGCGTCGCCCATGGCATTGACTTTGATCGTCATTTCTATCGCTCCTTTGATGGGTTTGCACCCGTTATTTCTTTCTAACTATAACAGATTCCGCGCGAAGTGACACAACTTTTTTCTCCCGCCGCGAATTTCTTTCATGGTTTTTCCCGTTTTACCTCCCTGTTATCATCGAATTTTCCGATGATAGAGCCTGCCTTGCGCCGTTTGCAGCAAATTGATAAAATGAGAAAAAGTTTGTATCTTTCTGCGCATTCCGCGCTCTAACAGGCAGAAAGAAGCGGAAAGGAGGCCCTGCATGGACGAATTTGACGAGATCTGCCGGCGCTGCACACCCGTTGTCTACCGCTTCCTGCTCTCGCTCTGCAAGGACGCCTCCCTCGCCGACGAGCTGACGGCGGAGACGTTCTATCAGGCGTATCTGCACATCGGCACGTTCCGCGGCAACTGCCGCGTCGAATCGTGGCTCTGCCAGATCGCCAAAAATGCCCTCACGAAGGAGCTTCGCCGCCAAAGGCGCGCCGTCCCCTTCGAGGAAACGCACGAGCTCGCCGCGCCGGACGACATTTTTGAGCTGCTGGCCGACAAAGAACAGGCCATGCGCATCCACGCCTCCCTGCACCGGCTCAAAGAGCCGTACCGCGAGGTCTTCACGCTGCGCGTGCTCGGCGAGCTGCACTTTCGCGACATTGCCGACCTGTTCGGCAAATCCGAGTCCTGGGCAAAGGTCACATTTTACCGCGCCAAGGACAAGCTGATCGAAGATATGGAGGAACACCATGAACATTGACTGCCGTGTCATCGGCGACCTGCTACCGCTCTACGCCGACGAAAGCTGCTCGGACGCGAGCCGCGCTCTCGTGGACGATCATCTCAAAACCTGCCCCCGCTGCCGCGAAACGCTCGCGCGGATGAAAAGCGAGCAGTTTCTCCCCGCCGCGCAGGCCATCGACCCGCCCGCCGTCGCCGACTACGCGCAAAAGGTCAAGCACCGTCGCCAGAAACGCGGCACACTCCTGACTGTCGGCGTCATCGTCCTGATCGTATTGCTCTCGCTCGCCGCCGCTGCGTGGATGAACCTTGTCCGCGCACAGCACCCCTACATCCCCGTGGTTGAGGAGAGCGTCTGCAACCTTGCCGCCGGAGAGGTACAAACCTTTGCCGACAGCTGCGACGGCCGCCGTCTTTTTACGAACAGCACGCGCATCGCCGTCACCTTCCGCGCGGATACGCCGCAGAACGGCACGATCACGCTCTGGAACATCACCGATGTCACAAATCCCTACCCGGCCATGTTCTACGAGGTCGACGGACGCACCGCGCGCTGCGAATTCACGAATCTTTCCTCCGCCGAGCGCTATTTTGTCCTCTGCGACGGTCTTTCCGGCGACGTGACTCTCTCCGACGGACGCCCGACAGACCTTTGGGAGAGCTTTCTCGATCTGCTCCACACCCTCTTCCAGCGCTGACGGCGAAAACACGTCGGAGTTGACAAAGGCGTTTCGCTTCTCTACAATAAAAGCAGTTTTTCAAGGAGGAGGTGCGCGCCATGAACGACAAGCTGCGTCTCACGCAGATGACAAAGGCGGCGGGTTGAGCCGCCAAGCTGGGGCCGGGTGCCCTGACAGAAATTCTTGCTGACTTGCCGAATGTGTCGAACCCCGCGCTTTTAGTCGGCTACGACAGCAGCGACGACGCCGCTGTGTACCGCGTCTCCGACGAGGTCGCCGTCATTGAGACGGTCGACTTCTTCACCCCCATTGTGGACGATCCGTATCTCTTCGGTCAGATCGCCGCGGCGAACGCGCTGAGCGACGTGTATGCCATGGGCGGCGAGCCAAGAGTGGCGATGAACCTTCTGTGCGTGCCGAACTGCCTTCCGAAAGACGACATTCGCGCCATTTTGGAGGGCGGACATGCCAAGGCCGTCGAGGCCGGATGCGTCATCGCGGGCGGCCACACCATTCAGGATAACGAACCAAAGTACGGCCTGTGCGTCACAGGATTCGCCCATCCCGACCGCATCCTCAAAAATGTCGGCGCGCAGCCGGGCGATGTGCTGGTGCTCACCAAGCCGCTCGGCAGCGGCGTGCTCACGACCGCCATCAAAGCAGACCTCATCTCCCCCGCCGCCCGCGACGCGGTTTATGCCCACATGGCGACGCTCAACAAAAAGGCGGGCAATGCCGTGCGAATCGCCAAAAATGTCCACGCCTGCACCGACGTGACAGGCTTTGGCCTGCTCGGTCACAGCTATGAGATGGCGAGCGGCAGCGGCGTTACCATCCGCCTGCACGGCGCAACGCTCCCCCTGATGGACGAGGCGCGCGATATGGCTGAGATGGGCATCATCCCCGCGGGCGCTTACCGCAACATGGACTATGTGAAGCCGCATCTCACGGTGCTGCCCACGGCGCAGCAGGTCTTCCTCGACCTCGCCGCCGACCCGCAGACCTCGGGCGGCCTTCTCGTCGCGCTCCCGCGCGAGGACGCAGAGCCGCTTCTTCGCGAGCTCCAGACCTTCGCCCCCTGGAGCGCCATCGTCGGCGAAGTGAGCGAGCTGCGCGCCACCGCGCTGGAATTCGACTGATCCAAACGGAACGCAAGCAAAACAGGAGCTGAATGCCTTGGCATTCAGCTCCTGTTTTATATTCGCACCTCATTTCGCGTCCGCAGACGCAAAACATTTTCTAATCCGTATTTACTGACGACATGTGCGTCAGTAAATACACTTTGCACGGAGTGAGTGTCGAGCCAAGGGCGAGGCACAGAACGCAGTGAATCTTTTACACAAACAAGTGACTTATGTCACTTGTTTGTGTAAGTCACATGCAGCAGCTCATGGCACCGCTCTTCCCCGTATTCCGCCATCATCTGGGCGACCACGGGGTTTCGCTCCGCGCGCTTGAACATTGCCGCGTTGTCGGAAAGGTGCAGGCCGTCGCCGCGCTTTTCCTTGCTCTTCTTGAGGCCGTAGGGCTGGCCCGCACCGCCGACGCAGCCGCCCTGGCAGGTCATCACCTCGATAAGGTGATAGAACTTCTTGCCCTCGTCGATTTCCTTTAAGAGCTTTTTTGCGTTGGCAAGGCCGTTGACGACCGCGAGCTTGAGCTCGGTGTCGCCGATCGTCACGCTCGCCTCCTTGATCGGCGCGTCGCCGCGCAGGCCGAGGATGCTGATCTCGCGCAGGGCGTTTTTGCTCTTATCCGGCAGGCAGTGGCGCACGACCGCTTCAGCCACACCGCCGCTCGTGCCGTAAATGACCGCCGCACCGGAGCCGAGGCCGAACGGCAGGTCGGGGGACTCAAGCTCCAGCTCGCCGAGCTGGATGCCCGTCTCCTGCATCATGTCGATCACCTCGCGCGTGGTGAGCACAAGGTCGACGTCGGGTCGACCGTCGTGGATGAACTCGGGGCGCGCGGCCTCCATCTTCTTCGCCGTGCAGGGCATGATGGCGATGTGATAGGTCGTGCGGCCGTCGGCAGCGTCCTTCGCGGCGTACTTGTCGCGGAAGATCGCGCCGACCATCTCCATCGGCGACTTGCAGGTCGAAATGTTCTTCAAATACTTGGGGTTCTCGTTTTCGAGATACTTCACCCACGCCGGGCAGCAGGAGGTGAACATCGGGAACGGACCGCCGTTTTTCAGGCGCCCGAGGAATTCTTCGGATTCGGCGATCGTCGTAAAATCCGCGCCGAACGTCGTATCGTACACCTCGTCCACGCCCATGAGCTTGAGCGCCGTGACGAGCTTGTCGAGCACGTTTTCGCCCGCGGGGAAGCCGAACGCCTCGCCCACGGCCACGCGCACGGCGGGCGCGATCTGAATGACGACGCGCTTGCTGGGGTCGTGGATGGCGCGCCACGCCTCGCCGATCTGGTTTTTCACCGTGATGGCGCCGGTAGTGCACACCGCCGCGCACTGGCCGCAGCTCACGCACTTCGTCTCGGCGAGCTTGCGGTCGAACGCGGGCATGACCTGTAAATTGCTGCCGCGGTAGGCAAAGTTCAAAATGCCCATGCCCTGCATCTCCTCGCACACGCGCACGCAGTCGCCGCAGAGGATGCACTTGTTCGGGTCGCGCAGCACCGCAGGCGACGAGCTGTCGATCTCGTAGTGCTCGCGCGTATCGGGGAAGCGAATTTTGCGCACACCGAACTGCTGGGCTAGCTCCTGTAAGCGGCAGTGGCCGCTCTTTTCGCAGGTGGTGCAGTTGCAGTTGTGCGAGGCAAGCAGCAGCTCCAGAATAACGCGCCGGTGCTTGAGAAGCCGCGCGCTGTTCGTGCTGATGCGCATGCCGTCGCGCGGCTCCATCGAGCAGCTCGCGTCGATCTTGCCGGTCTTTTCATCCTCCACCACGCACATGCGGCACGCGCCGTAAACGGAGAGGTCGGAGTAATAGCAGAACGTCGGCATTTCAATACCGGCCTTACGGATGACGGAGAGCACGTTCTTTTCCCCATCGAAGTTGACGCGCTGACCGTCAACGATCATCATACCTTTTGCCATGTCTCAGCCCTCCTCTTCAATGGCGTCGATCGCGCCGAACGGACACGCGCCCCAGCATGCGCCGCAGTGGATGCACTTGTCGTTGTCGATCGTATGCGGCATGCGGATCTCACCGGAGATGGCCTCCATCGGGCAGTTGCGCTTGCACTTGCCGCAGCCCTTACACAGCTCGGGCTTGATGACAAGGCGGCGCTTGCGGCCGTTGCAGATCGGGCAGTGGTGGTCGACCACATGGCGCAGATAGTCCTGGCGGAAGTGGCGCAGCGTGCTCTGTACGGGCTTGCACGCGCTCTGGCCGAGGCCGCACAGCGCCGTTTCCGAAATGGTCTTGGAGAGCTCCTGCAAAAGGTCAAGGTCCTCAAGGCTTCCTTCGTTTGCGATGATGCGGTCCAAAATCTCCAGCATGCGCTTTGTACCCTCACGGCAGGGAACGCATTTGCCGCAGCTTTCGTTCTGCGTAAAGCGCATGAAAAAGCGCGCGGTCTCGACCATGCAGGTGTCCTCATCCATGACGACGAGGCCGCCCGAGCCGATCATGGCGCCGATGCTCTTGAGCGAGTCGAAGTCGAGCGGCAGGTCAAGATGCTCGTCGCTCGCCGTGGTCGCGCCGCCGGAAGGGCCGCCGATCTGCACGGCCTTGAACTTCTTGCCGTCGGGAATGCCGCCGCCGATGTCGAAAACGACTTCACGGATGGTCGTGCCCATCGGCACTTCGATGAGGCCCGTGTTGACCACATTGCCCGTCAGGGCGAAGGCCTTCGTGCCGGGGCTCTTCTCCGTGCCGATGCTATGGTACCACTCCACGCCGTTTTTGATGATGAGCGGAACGTTGGCAAACGTCTCCACGTTGTTGAGCACCGTGGGCTCTGCCCACAGGCCATGCTCGATGGTGCGCGGAGGTTTGACGCGCGGCATGCCGCGATTGCCCTCGATCGACGCGGTCAGGGCGCTGCCCTCACCGCAGACGAACGCGCCCGCACCCTTGTTGACGTGGATGCGGAAATTGAAATCGCTGCCAAGGATGTTCGTTCCGAGAAGGCCCATCTCCTCGGCGCGAGCGATGGCCGTTTTCAGGCGGTTCACTGCCAGCGGATACTCCGCGCGCACGTAGATATAGCCCTCGTCGCTGCCGACGGCGAGACCCGCGATCATCATGCCCTCGAGCACGCTGTGGGGGTTGCCCTCCATCACGCTGCGGTCCATGAACGCACCGGGATCGCCCTCGTCGCCGTTGCAGACGATGTATTTTTTCGCGCTCTTCTGTTTGCGCGCGCCATCCCACTTGCGTCCGGCGGGGAATCCGCCGCCGCCGCGGCCGCGCAGGCCGGAATCGAGAATATTGCGGCAGATCTGCTCGTCCGTCATCTCGAACAGCGCCTTTTCAAACGCGCTGTAGCCGCCCTTGGCGATATACTCCTCGATGTCCTCGGCGTCCGACGTGCCGCAGTTTTCCAGCACCACACGGTGCTGCTTTTTATAGAACGGGATATCCTCCTGCTTCGGGTACGCTGTGCCGTCGAGATGGTAGACCAAACGGTCGATGACCTCGCCGCCGAGTACGGTCTTCTCTAAGATCTCGTGGCAGTCCTCGGGCTTGACGTGAATGTACATCACACCCATCGGCTCGATGTGCACGAGCGGGCCCATCTCGCAAAAGCCGTGGCAGCCGCTCATTTTGACGTGCAGGCTCTTTTCCTCGTCTGAGTCGTGCTTCAAGCCGACGTAGACCTTCAGCCCGCGCGCCTCGCACTCGGATCTGAAATTGTCGTAAATTTTCATCGCGCCGCCGGCGATACAGCCCGTGCCCGCGCAGATGAGGATGGACGGCACCTCGCGGCTCTGCGCGAGGTCGCGCTCCGCTCTTGTGCGCAGGGCGCGGAATTCTTCTCTTGTCAGCTTGCTCACGCTCGCACCTCCTCTTTGCGGATGGTCTCGAGCAGCTCAATGGCACGCTCGGGGTCCATCTTGGCATGCACCTCGCCGTCCACGGTCATGACCGGCGCCAAACCGCAAGCGCCGAGACACGCGACCGTTTCGAGCGTGAAGAGGCCGTCGTCCGAGGTCTTTTTCTTTCCGTGCAGACCCAGATACTCATAGATCGCATCGTAAATCGGCCCGGACTTCCGCACGTGGCACGCCGTGCCCGCGCAGACCTTGACAATGTGCTTCCCCTTGGCTTCGAGCGAGAAATTCTCATAGAACGTCGCCACGCTGTACACCTTCGACACGCTTAATCCGAGCGTATCGGCGATGAGCGTCAGGTTTGCTTCGCTTAAATAGTTGTACTCCGCCTGCACATCCTGCAAAATCGCGATGAGATTCGATGGGTCATTCTCATGCGAGGCAAGAATGCTCAGGACCTTTTCTGTGTCAGGTTTCATGGTTGCCCTCCTATCTAATCCTGACGGCGATTATACCGTATCTTTTAAGGCATTTTCAACAAATTGCTTCAAAATCATCGATTGATTATCTATATAAGCTTCATAATTTTATGCCCATCAATAAATCCGGAACAACCCGTATCTCTGTGCGGTTTATAAAAAATGACTTCCGTTCAGGTTTTCCCTGAACGGAAGTCATTTTTCTCACTTTATTGCGTACTTTTACTGCGCGCCGTGCGGCATGCGCTCCTTGACTGCCTTGCCAGTCGGCGTAGCGGCAAGACCACCGAGCGCCGTCTCGCGGAACTCGACCGGCATGCGCCGTCCGACCTCGCCCATCGCGTCGATGACCTCGTCGACGGGGATGCGGCTCTCGATGCCCGCGAGCGCCATATCCGCCGCGGAGATCGCGTTCACCGCGCCGATGACGTTGCGCTTGACGCACGGGACCTCGACAAGGCCCGCGACGGGGTCGCACACAAGGCCCATCAGATTTTTGAGCGCCATCGCCACGGCGTGGCCGATCTGCTCATTCGTGCCGCCGCGCAGCGACACGAGCGCGCCCGCCGCCATGGCCGACGCCGTGCCGATCTCGGCCTGGCAGCCGCCCGCCGCACCGGAGATGCTCGCGCGGTACGCGATCACCGCGCCGATGCCCGAGGCGACATACAGCGCCTCAAGCAGCTCGTGCTGCGTGTAATGCTCGCGCTCGCACAGCGGCAGCAGCACCGCCGGCACCACACCGCATGAGCCCGCCGTCGGCGATGCCACAATGCGGCGCATGCAGGCGTTCGACTCCGCCATGGAGATAGCCTGCACGATGACCTCGTCCATGAATTCACCGCCGATGCTCTCTCCGCGGCGCGCGTACAGGCGCATCTTGAGCCCGTCGCCGCCGACCAGACCACTCACGCTGCGCTGCGTGCCGGTATAGGAGTCCGCCGCATCCTGAATGGCCTGCCAGGTCGACAGCATCTTCGCCATCGAGGCCTGACGGCTCACCTGGCGCTCCTCCATATCATACTGCAAAACGATCTCCCAGAACGGGATATTCTCCCGCGCCGAGCGCTCAAAGATTTCCTTCATCGAATCCAGCGCCATCTTCATCGTCCTCCTTATCGTAATAGGTCACGCTCAGGATGCCCGGCAGCTCCGAGAGAAATTCCACCTGCCGGGGCTTGATGTGCTGATCCGTTTCAATGACCATCAGCGCGTCACCGCCGCGGCGGTGACGGTTCACGCTCATGTTCGCCACGTTGATGTGCACCTGACTTAAAATCGACGTGATCGCCGCGACCGAGCCAGACTCGTCCTGATTGCGGACGATCAGCGTGTTGAAGTCGCCCGTAAAGTTTACGTCGATGCCGTCGATCTTGTTGACGACAATCGCGCCGCCGCCGATGGACGACGCCTGAAGCGTCAGCTGCTTGCCGCTTTTGCCCGTCAGCTCCAAAAGCGCGGTGTTGGGGTGCGCGTCGCGCAGCTCCACCGTGCGGAACGAATACGCCATACCCGCGCGGTTCGCCTCCTCATAGGCGTTCGGGATGCGCAGGTCGTCCGGCTTCATGCCGAGAAGTCCCGCCAAAAGCGCGCGGTCCGTGCCGTGGCCGAAGCCCGTTTCAGCAAACGAGCCGTGCAGGCCGATGTCCGCGCGCGCCACCTCTTCGCCGAGCAGCGTTCTTCCCATATTGCCGATGCGCGCCGCGCCCGCCGTGTGAGACGAAGACGGACCGACCATCACCGGCCCCATCATATCGAAAATATTGATCATGGAAACCTTGTCCTTTCTGACCATCATTTGGGAAAAGCATATCATATCCGCCGCCAAAAAGCGAGTAAAATTCCGCTCTGCGCATTGCGACTATTGAATAATATCCTTTACCTTGATTCATTTTCGATATTCATTGAAACAGCGCTCACATTCATTTTTCTTCATAATCTGAGGCAAAGGGAGCCGTCCACAGGCGGCCCTTTTCTTTCTTTCGATGCAGAGCGTCAGGCCAGCATCAGCCCGATGAAAAAGCAGATCTGCGCAAGGCTGTTGACGGTCTGCTCCATCCAGTTCACCTTCGGGTCGCTCGAATCCATCCGGAACGCGAAAACGAGCATCAAAATCATCCCAAGCGCGCCCGCAAGGAAGAAAAGGCATGCCGGAAAACCGCTCAGCTTTGCAAGCATCGCTTCCCCGTTCAGCCCTGCGCGGTCTACGATCAGTGCCGCGAACATCGTCAAAAAGCCGACCGGCATCAGGACGCGCATCTGCACAAACATCGGCCAGATGTTCCTTTGGGAGACGGCCGCGATGAGCTTCTATCCCACCTTCACAACACCCGAGAGCAGGCAGACTACCGCACCCGCTACAAACAGTCCGCTGTGGAACAGGTTCCCCGCCTTCACCGCGGAGAGGCCGAAAAATACGACCGGAAGCAAATCGACGAACGCCATCGGGGCGCTGAAGCCCTCGGGGATGGTCTTTCTTGTCATGCGGTTTCTCGCTTTTCTGCTCATGGCGTCCTCCGTGATGCTGCTTCGCTGCTTCTTATTCTGCCCCAAAGAGGCAAACAGGCACGGCAGATGATCCGCCGCGCCTGCGTTTTCTAAAAATTTCCTTTTACACGCGCTTCCACTTTGCGCCGCCGGGCATGTCGGTCACTTCGACACCCTGCGCCTTGAGCTCGTCGCGGATGCGGTCGGCCTCGGCAAAATTCTTCGCCTTCTTGGCCTCCGCGCGCTGGCGGATCAGGTTCTCGATGCCCTCGTCCGCCGTGCCATCCTCAGAGACGACTGTGAAGCCGCCCGCACTCTGCTGGGACGCGGCCTTCTCCTTCTTCTCGCGCTCGGCCTCGGCCTTTTTGAGAAGGTCGAGGCTCAGCACCGTGTCATAGTCGCCGATGATGGCGAGCTTCGTCGCGCCCGTGGTCTTGGCCTTGAGCACGTCGTAGAGCGCGGTCACGCCCATGGCGGTGTTGAGGTCATTGTCCATCTCCTTCATGAACTTCGCGCGGTATTCGGCACGCACGGCCTCGTCCACGCCGCCCTCGTCCTTGATGTTCGCGATCTTCGCGATGAGCTTGTTGTACGCGGCGACCGCATTGTCAAGGTTTTCCCACGTGAAGACAAGACTCTTGCGGTAGTGGCTCTGTAAGCAGAAGAAACGGTACGCCAGCGGGTCGTAGCCCTTCTCCTCCAGCAGCGAGACCGTCAAAAATTCGCCCTTGGATTTAGACATCTTGCCGTGCGAGGTGTTGAGATGCGCCACGTGGCACCACTGGAGGCACCAGGGATGACCGAGGTAGCTCTCGCTCTGCGCGATCTCGTTCGTGTGGTGCGGGAAGGCGTTGTCCACGCCGCCGCAGTGCAGGTCGAGGTATTCGCCGTTATACTTCATCGAAATGCCGGAGCACTCGATGTGCCAACCCGGATAGCCCACGCCCCAGGGGGAATCCCACTTGAGCGCCTGATCCTCGAACTTGGACTTGGTGAACCAGAGAACGAAGTCATTCTTGTTCTTCTTGTTCTCGTCCTCCTCCACGCCTTCGCGCACGCCGACGGCGAGGTCTTCCTCGTTGTGGTCATTGAAGATATAGTAGCGCTCGAGCTTGCTCGTGTCGAAGTACACATTGCCGCCGGCGATATAGGCATAGCCGGTGTCGAGCAGCTTCGTGATGATCTTGATATAATCGTCGATCAGGCCCGTTGCGGGCTGGACGACGTCGGGGCGCTTGATGTTGAGCTTCTTGCAGTCGGCGAAGAACGCGTCGGTATAGAACTTGGCGATCTCCATGACGGTCTTGTGCTCACGCTTAGCGCCCTTGACCATCTTGTCCTCGCCCTCATCGGCGTCGCTCGTCAGGTGGCCAACGTCGGTGATATTCATGACGCGGTTCACGCTGTAGCCCGAAAAGCGCAGGTACTTTTCCAGCACGTCCTCCATGATGTAGGAGCGCAGGTTGCCGATGTGGGCAAAGTGGTACACGGTCGGGCCGCAGGTGTACATCTCCACATGGTTCGGCGTATGGGTCTTGAATTCTTCCTTTTTATGGGTCGCGGAATTGTATAAATACATGATAGATCTCCTTTGAGAAGATGAAATAACGGATTTAGTCCGCCTCTTTGAAGACGTCGAGGTTCTTTGCGAAATACTCAATGCCGGAGTACACGGTCGTCGCCACGATGACCGCGATGCACACGACATTCAAAAGGTTGCTTTGGAAGACCAGCATCAGACACAAACACACCATGGTCGAGGCGGTCTTCACCTTGCCTGACCATGCTGCCGCGATGACGCGCCCCTGCTCCACAGCGACAAGGCGCATGCCGGACACGGCAAATTCGCGCAGCAGCACGATGGCGAGACACCAGCCGGGCATCTGCCCACATTCGACAAAGTAGCACATTGCCGCCATGACGAGCATTTTGTCCGCCAGCGGGTCCATGAACTTGCCGAAATTTGTGATCTGATTATAGTGGCGGGCGATGTAGCCGTCGGCAAAGTCCGTCAGGCACGCGACGATGAAAATACCGAGCGCCCACCATCTCGCACCCGCGAAGTCCAGGTACAGCACCACTAAGAATACAGGGATCAGCGCAATGCGCATGATCGTTAATTTGTTTGCAGTTGTCATATCTCTCTTTCCTCCTGCCTTGCAGAGCATTTACTTATTCGACCGCTTCGCCGGTCAGTTCGCCGTCCATCGTGCCGGTCAGGCGGACATTGACGAACTCGCCTGCCATGATATCACAATTTGCGGAAAAGTAAATCTTTCCGTCGATATCCACGGATTCCGCGTAGCTGCGGCCGACAAAGGACTGCGCTTCCTCGCTCCAGCCCTCGCACAGCACTTCGCGCACATCGCCGAGGACGGATTCATTGTATTCGTCGATGATATCGCTCTGCACGTCGACTAAAAGCTCCGTGCGGCGCTGGGCCTCCTCCATCGGAACGTGCTCCATCGTCGCAGCCTTCGTCCCCTCCTCGGGCGAGAACGGGAACACGCCCGCGCGCTCGATCTTCTCCTCGCGCAGGAAGTCGCAGAGCTCTTCGAACTCCTTCTCCCCCTCGCCGGGAAGACCGGCGATGATCGACGTCCGCAGCACAAGGCCCGGGATGCGCGCGCGCAGGTCGTGGAAAACCTTGCGGATGCTCTCTTTCGTGTCGCGGCGGTTCATTGCCTTCAAGATATCGTCGTTGCAGTGCTGGATGGGGATATCGAGATACGGCACGATCTTCTTTTCCTGCGCGATCGTGTCGATCAGCTCATCGGTGATGTCATCGGGATAGAGGTAGTGTAAGCGGATCCAGTGGAAATCGAGCTTGCACAGCTCACGCAGGAGAGCGGCAAGTTGGTGCTCTCCGTTCAAGTCCGTGCCGTAGCGCGTGGTGTCCTGCGCGATGACGATGAGTTCCTTCACACCCGCGGACGCAAGCTCGCTCGCCTCGTCCAGAAGTTCGTTCATCGGGCGGCTGCGGTAGCGGCCGCGCAGGCGAGGAATGACGCAGTAGGCACAGCAGTTGTCGCAGCCCTCGGCGATGCGCAGGTACGCATACCACGACGGCGTGGACAAAATGCGCGCGCCGCCCTGCACACAGTTCTGAATGTCGCCCATGTAGCAGGGGCGCAGCCCGCCGGGCGCCATGACCTCATCGACCGCGCGGGCGATCTCGCCGTAGCTGCCGGTGCCGAGCACCGCGTCGACCTCAGGCAGCTCATGGAGCACATCGTCCTTGTAGCGCTGCGCCATGCAGCCGGTGACGATGATCTTTTTGAGCTTGCCCTCTTTTTTGAGCTCCGCCATCTCTAAGATATTATCGATGGCCTCCTCGCAGGCAGAGGCCAGAAAGCCGCAGGTGTTGACCACGGCCACGTCCGCCCCCTCGGGCGAGAGGACGACGTTGTGTCCCGCATGCTGCACCGTGGCCATCATCTGCTCGCAGTTGACCTGATTCTTGGCGCAGCCCAGGGAAATGAAAGAAACGTTATAGGGCATAGAACCCCTCCTGATCGTAAACTAAGTGTAAAAAAACAGCCAAACGACTACTCTTCGTAATCGAATTCCGTCGCATTCTCGCTGATTTGGGCGATTGCCGCGCGCACATCGCGCCACGCAAAGCCCCGCCGCAGCAGCATGTCGGACAGGCGCTTGCGCCCCTTTTCATCGAGCGCGCGGCCTCTCGTCTTCTGCGCGATCACGCGCGCGATGGCCTCCTGCGCGTCGGGCGACTGTGAAAGCGCGTCATCCCATAGCTCGCGCGGCACGCCGCGGCGGTAGAGCTCATCGCGAATCTTCGCCTCGCCATAGCCCATGCCGCCGTAGTGGTGCACGAGCATCGCGGCATACTCCGCGTCGTTGAGCGCGCCAATCTCCTCGAGCCAGTCGCACGCCGCTTCGGCGTCGGCCTCGACCGAGCCCTTTTCCCTGAGCTTTTTCGAAAGCTCTTTCCTTGACAGCGGGCGGGACGAGATCATGTTCGCCGCGCGCACGCGCGTTTCGCTCCGCGCGCCGGACTGCTGCAATTCTACCACAGTCCTATCGTCAATGTCCAGTCCTATACATAAACCGAAACGCAGAAGCTCGCTCTCGGTGATCCGGAGGAGGTCTCCCCCCTCCAGATACACGAGAACGCGCTCCTGCTTATGCTTCGATCGTTCGATCTTCTCAATCTTCATCCTTGAAATCGTCGGCGCTGACGTCCACGGCGCGGCCCGCGGCCTTCGCCGCCACGCGGGACTGGCCCGTCATCAGCTTGTCGAAGTTGCGGCGGATCTCCGCTTCGAGGTTATCGGCAATCTCGGGATTGTTTTTCAGATACTGCTTGGCCGCGTCGCGTCCCTGACCGATGCGCGTTTCGCCCATCGAGTACCACGAGCCGCTCTTCTGCACCAATCCGAGCTTGACGCCGAGGTCGATCAGTTCGCCGATGAGCGAGATACCCTCGCCGTACATGATGTCGAACTCCGCCTCGCGGAACGGGGGCGCCATCTTGTTCTTCACAACCTTGGCGCGCGTGCGGTTGCCGATGATCTCGCTGCCGTTTTTCAGTGCCTCGATGCGGCGCACATCGATACGCACGCTCGAATAGAACTTAAGCGCGCGGCCGCCGGTCGTGACCTCGGGGTTGCCGTACATGACGCCGACCTTTTCGCGCAGCTGGTTGATGAAAATGACGATGGTGTTCGTTTTGCCGACCGCGCCGGTCAGCTTGCGCAGCGCCTGCGACATGAGGCGCGCGTGCAGACCGACAAAGCTGTCGCCCATCTCGCCCTCGATCTCCGCGCGCGGCACCAGCGCCGCGACGGAGTCGACCACGATGACGTCGATCGCGCCGGAGCGCACGAGCGCCTCGGTGATCTCAAGCGCCTGCTCGCCGGTGTCCGGCTGGGAGACGAGCATATCCTCGACCTTGACGCCAAGCGCGCGGGCATAGGTGATGTCGAGCGCGTGCTCGGCGTCGATGAACGCGACCTCGCCGCCCGCCTTCTGCGCCTGGGCGAGCACATGCAGCGCCAGCGTCGTCTTACCGGAGGATTCAGGCCCGTAAATTTCGATGATACGGCCCTTGGGCAGGCCCCCGATACCGAGCGCCAGGTCGAGCGCCAGCGAGCCCGTGGAGATGGCCTCCACATTGCTCACGGTGTTGTCGCCAAAGCGCATGATCGAGCCCTTGCCGTAGGTGCGCTCAATCTGCTGCATCGCGGTCTCGATCGCCCGCTTCTTGCCGTCGGCCATCGCCGCAGCTGCCTTCGTCTGAGACTTTTCTGCCATGTTCGCGTTCCTCCCGATTCTTTATGTAAACTAAATTTGCTTCAAATGGTCTCCACACGCGTGCCGTACACCACGCGGGGGATGTTGTTGAGGTCCTTGACGATCTGAATGTCGCCAAAGCCGTGCGAGCGCATGATGCGCAGCACCTGATCCGCCTGCCCGATGCCGACCTCGAAAAAGAGCATGCCGTTTTCACACAGGGCATCGCGCCACTTTTCGCAGATCACACGGTAGAAGTCGAGCCCATCCGCGCCGCCGTCAAGCGCAAGGCGCGGCTCGTGCTCGCGCACGGAAGCGTCGAGCGTGTCGATGTCCGCGCTCGGGATGTACGGCGGGTTGCTGACCAGAAACTGGAACTCGCCCAGCGTGCGCGCGGGCTTTTCCCGCGCGTCGATCTTCAGGCTCGCCACCCGCGCCGTCAAGCGGTTGCGGCGGATGTTCTGCCGGCAGATCTTGAGCGCCTCTTCGTCATATTCGCCGAGCAGCACGCGCGCGTTTGGCAGGTTTGCCGCCGCGGCAAGGCCGATGCATCCGCTGCCCGCGCAGAGATCCAGAATGCGGCAGGCCCCCGCGCCGCGCGCCGCGTCGATGAGCTTTGTCGCCAGTACCTCGGTATCCGGGCGCGGGATGAGCACCGCGGGCGAAATATCGAGCGGCAGGCCGTAGAACTCCCACTCGCCGATGAGATACGCCACCGGCTCGCCCGCCAAGTGGCGCTTAACGAGCTCGCGCGCACTCTGCTCCACCTCTGGCGAGGCGTAGAGTGAGCCGTCGCGCACCAGCTCCTCGCGCGTTTTTGCCGCCGCGGCGCAGACGAGCTCGCGCGCCGACTGCGTCGCCTCCTCGTCGCCCGCGCGCCTCAGCTCCGTGCGCAGGTCCAGATAGAGATTATTATACGTCGTTGCCATGCTTACCACGCATCCTTGCCTTTTTCTTCGGGAATGACCAGCTCGAGCGCGCGGATGGCGACCTCGAGCATGCTGTCGTCCGGCTCGTTGGTCGTAAAGTTTTGCAGCCACAGGCCCGGACGCGCCAGAAAGCGCGTCACCTTGTTGTCGTGCCCGCCGACGTAGCGGTTGAACTCATACGTCACGCCCACGATTGGAATGAGCAGCAGCAGGTGCAGCGCCATGCGCACCCACATGTTGCGCCAGTTGACAAAGCTGAAGACAAGGCTCGAGACTAAAATCGACACGACCACGACCACAAAGAGAAAGCTCGTGCCGCAGCGCGGATGGTGGCGCGGCTGGATGCGGCAGTTTTCGACCGTCAGCGGCAGCCCCGCCTCGTAGCAGAAGATCGTCTTATGCTCCGCGCCGTGGTACTGGAACACGCGGTAGATGTCCTTCTGCTTGGAGCACAGGATCATGTAAGCGAAGAAGATCACGAGCTTGATGACGGATTCGACCAGATTGTGCACCGCCGCGCTCTTGATATACGGGTCGATAAAGCCGGCCAGAAACGTCGGCAGCAGGAAAAAGAGCAGGATCGTCAGCCCCAGCGACAGAAAGACCGCCAGCGCCGTGATGAATTTCTGCATTTTTTCGTTGCCGAGCTTTTTTTCAAGCCACTGGTCGAATTTGCTCGGCTCGGCGACGTCCTCGTCGGGGAAATAGTCCGCCGAAAACATCAGCGCCTTGACGCCCTTGACCATCGAATCGACGAACGTCACCGCGCCGCGGATGATGGGTAAGCCCAAAACGGGGTACTTGTCGCGCACGAGCGTCAGCTCCTCGACCTTTTCGACCAACCCGTCCGGCGAGCGGACGACAATGGCCTGCTTGCCCGGACCGCGCATCAAAACTCCCTCGATCAACGCCTGTCCGCCGATGCTCGTGCGGAACTTGGACGCGGAAGCCTTGTTTTTTGCTTCTTCTGCCATGAATGGTTCTCCTTTTTCTATGCGATATCATACCACGGGTTTTGCAAGAATGCAACACCCGTTCTATTTTTCACGACATGGGCAGCGAGATCGTCACGACCGCGCCGCCGCCCTCAGCGTTGGCGATGTCGAACGTGCCGCCGTGCAGGCGCACGATCTCGTCACACACGGCAAGGCCGATGCCGCTGCCGCGTGCCTTCGACGAGCCCTTGTAGAATTTCTGCTTGACGAACGGCAGCTCCTCCTCCGGGATGCCGGGGCCGTAGTCGCGCACGCGGATGACAAATTTTCCATCCTCGCACGCGGCGCTCACGTCGATGCGCTTTCCCGCGCCGCCGTGCTTGGCCGCGTTGTCGAGCACATTGCAGAAGACCTGCTTCATGCGCTCGCTGTCTGCCACGATCGGCGGCACATCCTCGTCAGGTCCCTTGTAGCTGACCTCGATGCCCTCCTGCCGGAAAAGCTCGAAATAGGTGTAGATTGCGTCCTCGAGCTCGCTGGCAAGATCGACGCTCTCTACGCGCAGCGTGAAGCGCCCGTCCTGCATCTTCGTGAATTCGAGCAGCTCCTCGACCATCGTCGTCAGGCGGCGGGACTCTTTCAAAATGATGCCGAGGCCGCGCTTCGTCTGGTCGATGTTCGCGCCGGGGTCGGCAGAGAGCGTCTCCGCCCAGCCGCTGATGGCGGTCAGCGGCGTTCGCAGCTCGTGCGAGACCGACGAGATAAATTCCTGCTGGATCTTCTCGGCCTGGCTGATCTTGAGTGACATGTCGTTGATGTTGTCGACCAACTCGCCGAGCTCGTCGCGGTAGTGGTTCTCGATCATGATGCCGTAGCTGCCGCCCGAAATGCGGCGTGCCGCGTCGCTCACGACTGCGACGGGCTGGACGACGTTGTTGATAAAAATAGCATTCGACGCCGCAATCAGCGCCATGCACACGAGTGCCGCCGCCGAAGCGAGCAGCGACTCGACCAACACGCGATGCTGCGCCTCGCGCAGCGATGTCACGTACCGCAGCACGCCGACGACGCGGGAGTTAAAAAACAGCGGATACGACACCGCGAGGATATTCTCCCCCGTCTGCGGATCGCGGCCCTGAAACGACGCCATTTTACCGCCGATCGCGTTGTCAACGTCGCTCGTGCCGGGCAGCGTGCCCGCCGTCAGCCCGTAGGACGAGACCTGCACGCGTCCGTTCGTGTTGATGAACTGGAGCTCGATCGTGTCCTTTTCTTCAAACGTTTCGGCGGAGTACGACGCGAGGCGGTAATATTCGCTGTAGCTCTTCACGCCGTAGCCCGTGAAGGTCTCCGCCGCGATACGCGCGCGGCTCTCAAGGCCCGAGCGCATCGCATTGTAATAGTATTCCTGCACGCCCACGCTGAAAAGCGCCACCGCCAGCACCAGCAGCAGCAAGATCGGCAGCACCGCCGAAAACATCCACCGCTGACGAAGTCCACGGATGTGCAGCGCCGAAGCAAAGCCTTTTCGATTGTCCGGCATCGCTGCCCCTCCTTCGTTCGGTGCGCTCACACCGTCCATTTATAACCAAAGCCCCACACGGTGGAGATGTACTTCGGCTCCTGCGCGTCATCTTCGATCTTGAGGCGCAGGCGGCGGACATTCACGTCCACGATCTTGAGCTCGCCAAAGTAGCCCTTGCCCCACACGGCGTCGAGAATTTCCTCGCGCGCGAGCGCCTTGCCGCTGTTTTCCATAAAGAGCTTGACGATCGCGTACTCGATCTGCGTCAGCTTGACGCGCTCGCCGTTTTTTTCAAGCGTCCGGTTCGTCAGGTTCAGCAGAAACGGCGGCTGATACAACTCTCCGGTATGCGTGGCCGGCGTGTTTTCGCCCATGCGGCGCAGCAGCGCGTCCACGCGCGCGGTGAGCTCGGCGGGCGAAAACGGCTTTGTCACATAGTCGTCCGCGCCGGTCATCAGACCCGTCACCTTGTCCATCTCCTGCGTGCGCGCCGTCAGCATGATGATGCCGACCTGCGCGTTCGACATGCGGATGCGGCGGCAGACTTCGAACCCGTCGATGTCCGGCAGCATAATGTCGAGCAGGCACAGCTTCGTGTCGGGATTTTCCTGCAATTTTTGAAGCGCCTCCTCGCCGCACTCAGCCTCCACGACCTCGTAGCCCGCACGCTGCAAATTGATGACAATAAAACTACGGATACTGGCTTCATCCTCCAGCACCAGCACTTTTTTCATATCGTTTCTCCTCTCAGTTGTCTCCCATCGTCCATTCCGCCGTGATGAGCGAGAAGCGCTCGCGCAGCGATTGCTCATCAAGCGTGATATTCCATGCATCGCCGATCCGTGCGGCGTATACCGCCTCCACCTGCTGCGTGAGCACAAAGCGGCTGCCGATGTTGGCAAGTCCCTCGCGCGCCTCGCCCGTCAGGGTGTAGACGGTGAGCAGTTTCTCTCTCAGTCCGCCCTCGCCCGCGCGGTAGAAGGACACAGCGGTCTCGCCGCTGCCCGCGCTGCGCTCGACGGTCAGATGGTCCTTGTCCCACTCGTCCGGCAGCACAAGGCTCCAGCCGTCCGCCACATTGTGGAAGCAGCTCTGCACGTCCGTCACCGTGCCGTCGATGCTGTACTGCTCCCAGACAACGTAATACTGCAACTCGCTCTCGCGGTCAAAGCGCTGCAAGGGACGCGTCTTCGGCGCTTCGGTCACGCCGTCGCTGTTTTCATCGCGCGGGAAAAGGCCGAGGAAAATTTCCTCCGCGGGTACCTGATTTGCGTCCGCGCCGAGGGCGATGTTCTGCAGGCGCCCGCCCTTGAGCGCCAGCACGTCCGTCACGGTCAGGTTGTCGCCCGTCACGCCCGTCACGAACAGCGCGTTCTCCCCGCCCGTCAGCGTGCCGGCCGTCAGGCGGCTCAGCTCCGCCACCGAGGCGGACAGGCGCAGCGAGGACTTCGCGTGCAGCGCGCCGTCATCCCAGTCGTAGTAATCGACGCGCGCCGTACTCTCTTCGTCGCTGCAAATAATTAAAAGTTCCTGCTTCCCGTCGCCGTTCATGTCGAGGTTCGCGTAACGGGAATAGCCCGTCGTCAAAAGCGACTCCGACGTGCCGGGAGAGAGCGGATAGATGGCAAGCCCCTGCACATCCGAGCTGCTCTTGTAGCCGACCAGGATCTCCTTGAGCCCGTCGCCGTCCAGATCCGCGTAGTTCACGCTGTAGATCTGGCTCGATGCGCCCTCGATCACGGCGTAGCGCTCGTAGCTGTCGCCGTCGGCTTTGAAGATGTAGATCTTCATCGGCTTTTTGTCGCTCGCGCGGCGGAAGAAGGCCACCGCCTCTTCGCTGCCGTCACCATCGAGGTCGATCATCTGCACGCTCTGCAAATTGCTGCCCGACGTGGGCGCGGCATACTCCGCGCCGTTTGTGAGCAGCGCGTCGATCTGCGATTCGAGCGATTCATACTCGCCCGCGAGCTTCGGCAGGCGGTAGAGCGACGTCTCCGGCGTCGTGAACATGCAGCCCGAAAGCAGCAGTGAAAATAATCCGATCACCAGCATTTTCCCCGCGCGCTTCATTCTCTCCGCCTCCTTTTTCATACAGATACCAATACAGAGTTATCATAGCACGCCGCCGCGCAAAAAGGTAGCCCCTTTTTGCGCATTTTCCGCAAAAAAGCAGCGTTCAATGTCCTATCTAAGCCTCATCAAAGCGAAAGATGCGCCTTTTGCGCCCACCGGGCGCAAAACAGCATTCTAAAAAGCACTCATTTTGTGCTCCCCGAGCACAAAACAGTGTCTCCGCACCACCCCAGGCGCGCATTTTGCGCTCTTCGAGCGCAAAACAGCGCCCCGCACGCACTCCCCCGGCGCCTTTCGCGCCCTCCGGGCGCGAAACAGCCCACCGCACCCAAGCGTCGCAGACTTTCGCGTCCGCAGACGCGAAATAATTTTGATCGTCATTTCCAACGACATGCGCGTTGGAAATGACTCTTCTCAGGCCGCAAGTGTGGAATTCGCCCGCCGACGGCGGGCGAATTATGCGCGCAGCGGCCTGCAATCCCCCTCTAAAATGAAAGGGAACGGCTTTGCCGTTCCCTTTCATTTTAGAACTTGTACAATACTGTCGCCACCTGTGCCCTCGTCATTGCGCCGTTGGGGCGGAAGCTGCCGTCGTTAAAGCCCGTGAGGATGCCCATCTCGCTGAGCGTGCTCACGTACTCCGCCGCCCACGACTGGATTGCGCTGTTGTCGGTGAACTTGAGCGCGCCCTGGGCGTAGCCCTTTTCGGTCAGACGGCCGAGCATCGTCACCGCCTCCTGACGGCTCACGTTGGCCGTGGGGTTGAAGTAGAGCTTGCCCGAGCCGTCGGAACTGCCCTTGATGATGCCGAGCGAGTACATCGCCTTCGCGCCGTTCAGCGCCCAGGATGCGATCTCATTCGTATCGGCAAACGGGAGCTGCACGGAGGAATGATCCTGCGAAGAGCCGAGATAGCGTGCAAGCAGCACCGCGAATTCCTGGCGGCTGATGTTCGTATCCGGCAGGAAGTTACCGTTCGAGCCGTTCGAAATGCCGCTGCGCTTGAGGTACGCAACCGCGTCGTTTGCCCAGTGGTCCTTCATGTCGTTGAAGGCGGGCGTCGTGCTCGACGTGCCGGCGTTCATGCCCGCGCGGCTCAGGTTGCCGCTCGCGTCGCCCGCGACCACATTCACGCGGTGCTGCGCGCCGTCAGCGGCGGGAAGCGTAATGCTCAGCGCGCCGCTGGACTGGTTATAGGTGTAGGACGTGTAGCTCTTGCCGTCGTAGGTCACGCGAATGGTCGGGATGGCCGCGCCGTCGATGTCATCTTTCACCGTGCCAGTCACAGTGTTGCTCGCCGCATTGTACTGGAGCGAGAGCTTCGGCGCGGTCGTGTCGGTCAGGCCGCCGTAGGAGAGCACGAGCTGGTCAAGGTAGATCGCGCTGATGAGGTCGGACGCCGACGAGACCGTCAGCCCCGTCACGGCCGTAGCCGCGCCGAGGTTCGCCGTCAGGAGCTTCCAGCCGGAGAAGTTGAGAGCTCCCAGGTTCACGCTGCCAGTATCCGTCACCAGCGCGAGCTGCGCTCCGCTATTGTCGCCGTAGACCCAGAGGTTGAGCTGGTCATAGTTCGAGGGGATGGCATAGTTGAGGCCGATGTAGGCGTTGCCCTCGCTGCCGGTCGCATAGTCAAGCCGTGCGGAGGCGTAGCCGTTGTGCACGCGCGTCATATCCGTGCTGCGCGCGAGCATCGCACGCGTGCCGGTCGTTGTGCTGAATTCGGACTCAAAGCCGTCGAGCGTGCGCAGGGCGCGCGCCGTCACCGTCACAGGGACCGTCACGGAAATGCGGCCGAGGCTCGCCGTCACGCTGCCGCTGCCGATGCTGCCGGACGCCGTGAACACGCCGTTTTCGATCGTGCCGACATTGCCCTGCACGGTCCAGGTAAAGCCCTTGTTGTCGCCGAGCACCGGCAAATGGCGGTACATCGCCGAGGCGGAGAGCTCCGCCTTTTCGCCCGCGCTCAGCGTGATGGAGGTCACGGCCTTGCCGTTCTGCTTGACGCTGATGCTGTCGGGCTGCGTGATGACATCGATCTTCGTCTGCGCGCTCGCGCCGCCCGCGTTCGCCGTCACCGTCACGGTGCCGGAGGCGGGCGCGGTCAGGACATTGCCGTCAATGGTGCCCTTATCCGCGCGCAGGGAGACATTGGAATTTGCCATGGGGATATAGTTCGTGTCAAGCGCCGTCGCGGTGAGCTTGACCTGCGCGTTTGGGAGCACGCGGGTGCTCTCGCTCTCAAGATACACATGGCCCACGGAGTTCGTCGGACGGCTGTCCGCCACAAGGAAGATGTGGTTCGTCACCGCGCGCTCGCTGCCGCCGGAGGGCTTGTCGACAAGCGTCGATACCGTGCTGTCGGGGCTCGTCGCGACCATCGCGGTCGAGCCGCCGCCATCCAGGCTCAGCGCCGTCACGCAGCCGAGCTCCACCATGCGCTGGGCGACCTGCGTCAGCGTCGCGCCGATGGAATAGCCGCTCTGGCGGCCATCGATCGTGTAGAGCACGAGCGAGCCGTCGCGCTTGAGGCCCACCGCCGTGCGCGGGGCCGCGCCGTTGACAAGGCCCGAACAGACCTGACCGTTATCGACCAGCTGATAGAGCGCGCCGATCATATTCGTCACGCCGTTCCACTCGCTGCCGTTCGCGCTGACGGAAAGCGTCAGGCGCTCGCCGGGCTGGAGCGCGCGCAGCTGCTCCACATAGCCCGCCGCCTTCAGGTTCGCCGAAAGCACATACTGTCCCGCGCTGACGGGCGTGTCCTTGCCACCCTCGACGACCTGCTCGACCACGAGCGTCAGGCTGCCGTTCAGGCCGAGCGAGCCGCTGACCGCCGAGCAGACAACATCCACGCCCTCCTCGCTCGTGCCGGTCGTGGCGCGGGCATTGAAGGTAGAGTCATAGAGATAGATGCCGAATGAACTCTGGCGCACGTAGTTGAAAGCCGTGACCGTCAGGCTGCGGCCATAATCCGACTGCGCCGTGATGCGGAGCGAGGGCTTGCCCATCACCGTGCTACCGTCGTCGCGGAAGCCAATGGCGTAATACTCGCTCGAGGCGTTGCGCAGCACGCCCTCGGTCATCATGCTGCCAAGCGGGATGCCCGTCGCCGTGTCGTAATAGTCGCCGTTGATGCCCGCGACCACGCGGTAGCCGCGCGCTTCGAGCTTTTTCGCGGCGGTCGAGACCGTTGTAAGCTGGGTCGTGTAGTCGCCGCCGCTCACGATGGGCTTGACGCGTGCGTTGGGCGAGTAGACCACATAATTCTCCTGACGGAGATCAGAATACGTATTGCTCCAGAACGTACCGGCGTTGAGTTCGGTGCGCTCGTTGACCTCGACGCTTGAGCTCGCCAGATCGTCGCCGAGCGCGTCAGACGCGAAGGCGTTGAGCGGAGCCGCCGCCAGCACGACTGCCAGCGACAGCGACAAAAACTTACGGATAATGGATTTCACGATTTGCCTCCTTGCTGAAAATGTCTTGAATTGGTAAACATAACACAGTATAGCAGATGCCCTGCCATAAGTAAAGACGCGAAAATGCGGAAAAAGTTTCCACTTTTTTTGCAAAATTTAGAGCGAAAGCGCCTCGAGCACCCGCACGATGACGGCGTTCGACACGAGAAAGCCCTGCGGCGTCAGCCGCCAGCGGCCATTCTCCTTTTTAGAAAGTCCGTGGTGCGCGCACTCTTCGAGCACTGCCTCGGCGTCCCGCGTGTCCTCCTTGAGCGCCGACAGGTCGAGCCCCCGCGCGGTGCGCAGGGCAAGCATGACGCGCTCTTCTTCGCGCTCGCGTTCCGCGGGGCATGCGCTTTCGGAAAGGTGCTCCTCACCCTTGATGTAAGCATTCAAGTCGCGCGCGTAGGCGAAGCGCCGCCCGCCGAAGTCCGAATGCGCGCCAGGACCGAAGCCCAGATACTCCTGCATCGTCCAGTATTTGAGGTTGTGGCGCGACTCGCGCCCGGGACGCGCGAAGTTCGAAATTTCATACTGCGCGTAGCCCGCCTTTTCGAGCAGCTCGACCGTTGCAAGGTATTCCTCCGCCTGTTCATCGTCGTCTGGGATGCGCAGGGCGTCTTTTTTGCGGTCGAGCGGCGTGCCCTCCTCGATCTTGAGCCCGTAGCAGGAAAGGTGCTCAGGCTCAAGAGCGATGGCCGCTTGCAGGTTTTCCCGCCAGTGCGCCATTGTCTGCTCGGGTAGGCCGTAGATGAGATCGAGGCTCACATTGTCGAAGCTCGCCGCGCGGGCGGCATGTACAGCCTCGACCGTCTCTTTATGCGTGTGGACGCGCCCAATCAGGCGCAGCTCGTCGTCGCTCGCCGACTGCATCCCGAGCGAAATGCGGTTGAAGCCCGCTTCTCTGAGCTGCCGCAGTGCTGATACCTCCCGCGCGCTGTCGGGATTCGCCTCGGTCGTGATCTCAGCGTTTTTGTCCACGCGGTAATGGGCAAAGACCGTCTCTAAAATGCGGCAGAGCCGGTCTGCGCCGAGATAGCTCGGCGTGCCGCCGCCAAAGTAGATCGTGTCAACGGTATGGCCTTTTGCCTGATCCGCCCAGCGGATCAGATCGCGCTGCAAAGCCGCGGTGTAGGCGTCCATCTTCTCCTCCGAATGAGGAAGCGAGTAGAAGTCGCAGTAAATGCACTTCGCCTTGCAGAACGGAATGTGGAGATACAGTCCCAGCGGTCGCATCGCGTCAACTCCTTTGCAAAAATGTCCTCGCCCATTGTAACACAAACCTCGCCGCGCGCAAGACGGTATCGCGCGGATATTTCGTCCATTTCCCGCAAACACTACGACAAAAGGAGTGATTCTTCATGGATATGACGCCTCAGGAATATCAGGAGTATGTCAAGCGCCTTGCGCCCAAATCGCCCATTTTCAAGGATACCGCCTTTGCCTTTTTCATCGGCGGCGCGATCTGCGCGCTCGGCCAGCTCATCCAAAACGGCTTTCTCTCGCTCGGCCTTGCAAAGGCGGACGCAGGCACGGCGACCTCGATCTGCCTCATCTTCCTCTCCGCACTTTTAACAGGCTTAAACCTTTGCAATTCCATCGCGCGCTTTGCCGGGGCCGGCACGCTCGTGCCGATCACGGGCTTTGCCAACTCCGTCGTTTCCCCCGCCATCGACTTTAAGAGCGAGGGCTTCATCACCGGCATGGCGTCAAAGATGTTCGTCGTCGCGGGGCCGGTCATCGTGTTCGGCACGCTCGCAAGCGTCGTGTACGGCGTTGTTCTGATGCTGCTGTAAGAAAAAAAGGAGCGCCGCGGCGCTCTCTTTTTTCGCACACGTCCGCGCCATTTCGTCAAGGGGGCAAATTGACGAAATTTGCTTTCTCCCTCTTTCACCGCGCGGAGGAAGCGGAAGCGTGTCCATTCATGGTTTATCCGCGGTTATTCTGTTGACATAACGATGTGGAAAACTCTGTGGAAACTGTGAATAACTTTGTTGTTCCAGTGCGTTCCCGCCGGTTGACAATCGGTTATGCTCGACGCGTTTCGGCAAAATCAGCGGTGGAATTCCCGCGCCTGCGTGCATTTCTCCCGCAAAAGGAAAAATCTGCCGCGGCCACTTGCCATTGTGGTCAAAAAATCGTATAATGTACCAAGTTTTGTGTTTGAAGATCAGAATCGTAAATTTCGGCGAAATGGAGAAACCCCAATGGCAGAAGCAAAAAAAACGAATTACGGCAACGAGAGCATCTCGTCCCTCAAGGGCGCGGACCGTGTGCGCAAGCGCCCGGGCGTCATCTTCGGCTCGGACGGGCTGGACGGCTGTGAGCACGCCGTGTTCGAGATCCTTTCGAACTCCATCGACGAAGCGCGCGAGGGCCACGGCAAGCTCATCACCGTCACCCGCTACTTAGACCACAGCATCGAAGTAGAGGACATGGGCCGCGGCTGCCCTGTGGACTATAACCCCAAGGAAAAGCGCTTCAACTGGGAGCTCGTGTACTGTGAGCTCTACGCCGGCGGCAAGTACAACAACTTGGACGGCGACAACTACGAATACTCCCTCGGCCTCAACGGCCTCGGCGCGTGCGCGACGCAGTATTCTTCGCGCTATATGGACGTGACCGTCTGGCGCGACGGGAACAAATACTCCCTGCACTTTGAACGCGGTGAGCCCGTGGGCAAAAAGGGCGATGAGCTCAGGATCGAGCCGACCGACCACGGCCGCAAAACCGGCACGCGCACGCGCTGGCTGCCCGACCTCGACGTGTTTACCGATATCGACATTCCCGCCGACTACTATGTCGAAACGCTGCGCCGTCAGGCCGTCGTCAACGCGGGCATCACGTTCCGCTTCAAAAACGAAGTCCTCCCCGGCCACTTTGAGACGCAGGACTTCGTCTACGAAAACGGCATCATCGACTATGTCGCCGAGATTGCGGGTGAAGACGCCCTGACCACCCCCGTCTTCTGGGAGACGGAGCGCCGCGGCCGCGACCGCGAGGACAAGCCCGAATACAAGGTCAAGCTCTCCTGCGCGTGCTGCTTCTCGAATAAGGTGCAGCGCATCGAGCACTATCACAACTCCTCGTGGCTCGAGCACGGCGGCAGCCCCGAAAAGGCATCGAAGACCGCCTTTGTCTACGCCATCGACAAGTATTTGAAGGACAACAACAAATACCAGAAGGGCGAGGCGCGTATCGCCTGGCAGGACATCGAAGACTGCATCATTCTCGTCTCGAACAACTTCTCCACGCAGACGAGCTACGAGAACCAGACGAAAAAGGCCATCACGAACAAGTTCGTGCAGGAGGCGATGACGGACTTTCTGAAGTCCCGCCTCGAAACCTATTTCATCGAAAACCGCGTCGACGCGCTCAAGATCGCCGAGCAGGTGCTCATCAACAAAAGAAGCCGCGAGAGCGCGGAAAAGCAGCGCCTGAACATCAAGAAAAAGCTCTCCGGCAGCATCGACATCTCAAACCGCGTCGAAAAGTTTGTCGACTGCCGCACGCGCGACGTCTCGCGCCGCGAGATCTACATCGTCGAGGGCGACAGCGCCCTCGGCAGCGTCAAGCTCTCGCGCGACGGCGAGTTTCAGGGCATCATGCCCGTGCGCGGCAAGATCTTAAACTGTCTCAAGGCCGACTATCCGCGTATTTTCAAGAGTGAGATCATCACCGACCTTTTGAAGGTCCTCGGCTGCGGCGTCGAGGTGCCGGGCAAGTTTGTCAAGGACCTGAACGCCTTTGATATCAACAATCTTCGCTGGAACAAGGTCATCCTCTGCACCGATGCCGATGTCGACGGCTTCCAAATCCGGACGCTCATCCTGACGATGATCTACCGCCTCTGCCCGACGCTGATTCGCGAGGGCTATGTCTACATCGCCGAGACCCCGCTTTTTGAGATCACCTGCGGCGAAAAGACGTGGTTCGCCTACACGGACAAGGAGAAAAACGACATCGTCAAGACCCTTGAGGGCAAGCGCTACAAGGTCGACCGCTCGAAAGGTCTCGGCGAGAACGACCCCGAAATGATGTGGCTCACGACCATGAACCCCGAGACACGCCGTCTCATCAAGGTCATGCCCGAGGACGCGGAGGCGACGGCACACTCGTTTGATCTGCTGCTCGGCGACAATTTGCAGGGCCGCAAGGACCACATTGCCGAAAACGGCTACAAATACCTCGAAATGATCGACGTATCGTAATACGAACAAGCAGGAAAGGAGCCTTACTTTATGGAAGGCATTTTACTTCACGTTCTCTATCGCGGCGAAAAGGCTAATGACTTTGCATCGGAGATGGAGCGAAGTGGCCTGCGCGCCGCCGTCCTCGCGGAAGAGGGCTGCATGCAGTACGACTACTACCGGCCCCTCGCCGAGGAAAACTGCGTGCTGCTCGTGGAGCACTGGCGCGACCGCGCCGCGCTCGACAAGCACTCCGCGGGCGAGCCGATGGCAAAGCTCAAGGCGCTCAAGGCAAGCTACGACCTCGTAACGACCCTCGAGCGCTTTGAATGAGGAGAAGCGCATCCGGGGCAAAAAATTTGGGAATCTGCTAAGGAGTTTTGATAGCTATGAAAAAGATTGTTCTTAAAACTGTGATAGGGATTCTTCTTGTTTGCAGCTTATTTGTCGGTTTTCTTTATATAAGCAGCGACATTGGCATAGCGTCGGGCAATCTGGAAACAGACATTCGTTCGTCGCAGAAGATCAAGGAGGATTGGGCGATCGATGGAAGTGTTTCTGACACGATGGCTGCATATATTTCTTATCCGCAGGACATGAGCGACCACACTTTTTCCGTCTATGTCAATCGCCCGGGACTTTCCTTCGGATATTTCTTCCGCGCGGGCGGAAAACTCTCGGAGATCCAGGAAGGAATTGCAGAGTTCACCACAGAGGGTGCTAATGAGCGCGCATTGATTTCCATGAATCAGCAGCAGGTGCAGCAACTTCAAATTGATGATGGCCACGCCAAACAAGCGATCGATATCGACAGCGATCAGCCCTTTGCGATCGTCCTGCCGATCAATGCGGGCAGCATTACTTTTTATGACGTGAACGGAAATGCTGTAGAATATTGGAATCATTCTCTTTAACAGCTTCCGGTTTGCCAAGCCGGCTTCATCCCTTCAAGGGCAAAAAGGCCTCGCATCATTCGACCGCAAAAAATCTTTGCACAAGCATGAAGACCCGACCGATGATCGTCCATCGGTCGGGTCTTCTGTTCTGATACACTTTTTTCACGCCTTCTGCGCGCCGACGTCGCCGAGGGCGGCGGCCGCCGCTTTCTCCCGCCGGCGCACGCAGAGCGTGCCGTTTTCCGCCGCCAAAACCGCCGTGTCGCCGCTTGCGAGCGTGCCGTCCAAAAGGCAGGTCGCGAGCGCGTCCTCCACCTCGCTGCGGATGAGCCGCCGCAGGGGACGCGCGCCGTAGGAAACATCGTAGCCCCGCTCGGCGAGGGAGACCGCGCAGTCCTCGTCCGCCTCAAGCGTGATGCCGAGCGCCGCGGCGCGGGAAACGGTCTGCGCAAGCAGCCGCCGCGCGATCTCGGCGCAGTCCTCGCGCGATAAGCGGCGGAAGACGATCGTCTCGTCCACGCGGTTCAAAAATTCCGGCCGGAACGTCCGCCGCAGCTCCGCGATCACCGCCGCCTTCACGGCAGCGAACTGCGCGTCGGCGCTTTTCTGCTCCTCCGGCGCAAAGCCGAGCGGCGTGCCCGCCGCCGTGATGCTCTTCGCCCCGATGTTCGACGTCATGATGACCGCCGTGTTGCGAAAGTCCACCTTGTGGCCCTGCGCGTCCGTCACGACGCCGTCCTCCAAAATTTGCAGCAGGATGTTCCACACGTCCTCATGCGCTTTTTCGATCTCATCGAAAAGCACGACGGAGTACGGCTTGCGCCGCACCTTTTCCGTCAGCTGCCCGCCCTCGTCGTAGCCAACGTAGCCCGGCGGCGAGCCGATCAGGCGCGAGACGGTGTGTTTTTCCATATACTCGCTCATGTCGATGCGGATCATCGCGTCCTCGCTGCCAAATACCGCCTCGGCGAGCGCTTTACTGAGCTCCGTCTTGCCCACGCCCGTGGGACCGAGGAAGAGGAACGACCCGACAGGCCGTTTCGGATCCTTGACGCCGACGCGCCCGCGGCGGATGGCGCGCGCCACGGCGCGCACCGCGTCCTCCTGCCCGACGACGCGCGCGTGCAGCGTTTCTTCAAGCGTCAAAAGCCGCGCGCTTTCGCTCTCGTTGAGCCTTGTCACCGGAATGCCCGTCCAGTTCGACACCACGGCGGCGATGTCCTCCGCCGTCACGCGCACAGCGGTCTTTTTCGCCTCGCGCGCCTGTTTTTTCCGCTCAGCTGCCGCCTGCGTGCGGAAGCTCTCCTCCGCGTCGCGCAGCCGCGCCGCTTTTTCATAGTCCTGCGCGCGGATGGCAGTCTCCTTGTCCCGCGCGGCGGCGCTCGCCTTCTCTTCGAGCGCTTTCAGTTCGGGCGAGGCGCTGCGCGCGGACAGTTTCACGCTTGCCGCCGCCTCGTCAATAAGGTCGATAGCCTTATCCGGCAAAAAACGGTCGGGCAGATACCGCTTTGAGAGCGTCACCGCCGTGCGCAGGGCCTCGTCCTCGATGGAAAGGCCGTGATACGCCTCGTACTTTGGCCGCAGGCCTTGTAAGATCTGCAGCGCTTTTCCTTCGTCCGGCTCGCCGACCTGCACGCTCTGGAAGCGCCGCTCGAGCGCGGCGTCCTTTTCGATGAATTTTCGGTACTCCTCGAGCGTCGTCGCGCCGATGACGCGGATCTCCCCGCGCCCGAGCGCGGGCTTTAGGATGTTCGCCGCGTCCACCGCCCCCTCGGCGCTGCCCGCGCCGACAATGGTGTGCAGCTCGTCGATGAACAAAATGACATTGCCGTCGCGCCGCACCTCGTCGAGCACGGCGCGGATGCGCTCTTCAAACTCGCCGCGGTACTTTGTCCCTGCCACCATGCCCGAAAGGTCGAGCAGCAGGATGCGCTTGTCGATAAGCTCCTCCGGCACGTCGCCCGCCGCGATCTTTTCGGCAAGCCCCTCGGCGATAGCCGTCTTGCCGACGCCCGGCTCGCCGATGAGCACGGGGTTATTTTTTGTCCGCCGCGTCAGGATGCGCAGCGCGCGGGCGATCTCCTTTTCCCGCCCGATCACGGGGTCGAGCCGCCCCTCGCGTGCCATCGCCGTCAGATCGCGCGAGAATTCCAAGAGCGTCTTGCCGTTTTTCGCCTCCGCGCGGCTTGCACGCACCTCGGGCAGCGGGAGCTTGCGCGGCGACAGGCTCATCGCGCGCAGCGTGTCGCTGTACAGCTTTTTGGTATCCACACCCAGCGATCGCAGCAGCCGCACAGCCATATTGCCGCTGTCGCGCAGGATACCGAGCAGCAGATGCCCCGCCTCGATCTCTCCGCCGCCCGTGCGCATCGCCTCGCCGACGGCCAGCTCGACCGCGCAGCGCGCGTGCGGGGTGAGCCCCTGCACGGTCGATCTTTCCGCCGTGCCGCGCCCCAGCTTTTCGATCATCCTCTCGCGCACTGCCGGCTCGTAGACGCCCGAAGCATTCAGCGCGCGGCAGGCCGCGTCGTCCTCCTCGCGCAGCATCGCGAGCAGCAGGTGCTCGCAGCCCACATAGCCGTGCCCCAGCTCGCCCGCCGCCGCCTGCGCGCAGCGCAGCATATGCTCAGCCTTCAGGCTGAATTTCCGGTCATTCATCGCTCTACCCTCCGCTTCCTTTTTGTCCTTTCATTTTTGACCGGTTTATTCAAAAATAAACGCCGCAAATGACACAGAAAATTCAATATTTTCCTGCATTCTGACTCTTGCATTTTCGCTTTGACATGCTATAATAGCGTCATCAACTTATGGAGGTACTAATTATGGCTTATCAGATTAGCTCTGCCTGCGTCAGCTGCGGTGCTTGCGCAGACGCCTGCCCTGTCGGTGCTATTTCCCAGGGCGATTCCCAGTATCAGATCGACGCAAATGCCTGCCTGGATTGCGGCTCCTGCGCTGATACCTGCCCCAACGGCGCCATCTCCCAGGCCTAAGGTCTAAGGGTACTTAAAAAATAAGGACGCGCGAAAGCGCGTCCTTATTTTTATCATCAGAAAGGGTCATCACATGGAAAAACGCGACGAGCTCTGGCCGCGCGGCCCCTGCTTTTATTACGATACCGCCCTCTTCCCGCCGGGGACGGACAGCTTTTGCCTCGCCTACTTTGCCCGCCCGTCCCGCGGCGACACGGTCTGCGACCTCGGCAGCGGGATCGGTCTTCTCGGAACGCTCCTGCTCGCGCGCGAGGAATCGCTTTTTATCGAAAATGTTGAGCTCTCCGCGCCCGCGGCAGCGCTTGCGCGAAAGACGTTCGCCGAAAACGGCTGGGCGGACAGGGCTGCTTTCCGCGAAGGCGACCTTCGCAACGTCTCCGTCCTGCCGAAAGCCGGCAGCGTCGACTATGTGATCTCGAACCCGCCGTACTTTCCCGCCGGCAGCGGCGAGAGCGCCAAAGGCGAAGCGCGCCAAATCGCGCGCGAGGAAACCGCCTGCACGCTGGACGACGTCTGCGCCGCGGCGCAGCGTGTGCTGCGCTATGGCGGGCGCTTCACCCTCGTTCACCGCGCCGAGCGCCTCGCCGACGTGCTCTGCGCCATGCGGAGTCACGGCATCGAGCCCAAGCGCCTGCGCTTTCTCGCAAAATCGCCGGACGCCGCGCCCTCGCTCCTCTTCGTCGAGGGAAAGCGCGGCGGCAAAAGCGGCCTTGTCATCGAGCCGCCGCTCGTCCCCAACGGCGAGGAGTGGGACGCCGTGTACTTCCGAAAATGAAAAAAGCCGCCCTTTTCAGGCGGCCCAACAGCTTTATTATACTAAAGCGTAGGATAAACCGCAAGCATTTTCTGCCGATTTTCGAATAATCAGCCCTGCGCACAAAATATCGCTCGCATCTTTATCCATTCCGCCGCTTGATTTTTGAGCTCATTCTTGCTATTCTTTAAGCACAGAAAGGGTGAGACCAATGTACAAGTGATCTTCACAAAGGCGATCCTAAATGGTTCCGATCATATCCATCGCGCAGCACTCTCTGATGTGTACCGTCATTCAGGTAAAACCGCCGCAACCGCGGTGTTTGAGATAGCAGGAGTGGAAACCGGAGTAAGCGATATTCGGCACCAGATCATTGAAGAAAGGAAGGAAAGAAAACAGAATATGAGAGATCCAAATATTCATCATGGCTGACCCTTGATCGTAGTTCAGTAATCGCGATCAAGGGTCAGTCATTTTTTGTTTTCTTTCACTTTTTTAGAAAAATTGAGGAAAAATATCCAGACTTCTACGTGCGAGGGGAGGCAGCGCCGATGGCGCTGCTCGGGGCAAAGGGGGAGATTCTCTTTCGAAAGAGAACCTCCCCCTTTGGAACCCCCAAGAGAACGCGAGGGGAGACCCCCTCGACCCCCAACATTGGCAGTTTATAGCTTGAATGACTGCACGCGCTACGCAGTGTAAGTGCAGTGTACGTGGCTTCGCCACGAGTCCCTGCGAGTCGGTTCATCCAGCAACCGTGCCTTACTCCGTGAGGCGCGAGTGACGGAAGTCTGGCGGCGGACTGCGTGCGGGCGCGGCATTGCTGCGCCGTCAGAAGAGCGGGGTGGATAATCCAAAAAGGAGGGGCAAGGCCCCTCCCTTTTGGTCGTTAGGGGTGCAGGGGCGAGATCGAAACGCCCCTGCCGTTCTCTTGGGGGATTCAAAAAGGGGGCCTTCTCTCACGTGAGAGAAGGCCCCCTTTTGCTTCAGACTTCACGGAACGCTTCAATGCGATAGCTCCCGTCTGGGCGCACTTCCAGCGTCAACTCATCGTGCGTTCCTTCGCCGTTCTCGCCGCGCGGCGCGCTCCACAGCCGGATGCTGTCGCCGTACTGCTCACCGCCCACCGGAATAAAGGATCCGGGGCCAAAGTCGCTCGTAAACTCATAGAATGCGTCATACTGCGCAAGGTATATCGCGTCCTCCTGATCGCGCAGATCGTCCACTGTGATATCCGCCCACTGCATCAAAAGCGCGGAAACGTCACTCTTGGGCATGCGCCGCACGGGGACCGCCCAGTCATCCGGCACCTTGAACCTCTCCGCATCCTCTATTCCCAGCGTGTCGAGTACAGCGTGGAATTCCTCCACGTCCGCGTCTCCCAACGTGGTGCTGAGCGGACAGTACCGCAAAAATTCTGCAAGGTCGATATCGCGCGGATCGTCGTAATGCGAGGTGAAAAAGCAGCTCACCGGCGTCGAGGTCGTATAGCGGTACTCTCCCGTTGTCTCATCCGTCACATCGGCAGTGGAGGCAAACAACTCCTTAAATTCTTCGATCTGCGTCTCCGTCAGCGGCGTCGTATCATCCTCAGGTCCACCGTCCGATTTGTCATCATTCGCTCCCGCGCAGCCAAACAGCGCCAGTGCGCACACGCAGGCGAGCAAAAAGGCAAATAATCTCTTCATCGTTTCTCTCCTTTTCATTTTTGCATCATTTGTTTTTTACTGCCGTCGCGCCAGCTTTACTCTTATAGGCTGTTCACCGTGCCAAGGAAGAGCGGCAGCCCGTCCACGCCGGTGATCATAAACGCGAACGGCCGGTTCAGATTCATCTCCACCACCGGAAGCTCTTCGGGCATCATCGCGGTAGCATCATCCATGATGGCCGTGAACGCCGCGGCCTCGCAGCCCTTTTCGTCGATCTTGACGCGCGCGGCGTGCTGTACCTGCGTCACGGCGACGCTCTCGTCAAACTTCTCCTCGTCGATCAGCGGCGAAAAGTCCGATTTATCGAAGTCGAACACATCGGTGACGCCCATCGCCTTGAGCGCGTCGGTCAGCTCCAGGTTGGAATCCACGTCGAACTTCGGCACGCTCCAGTGGATCTCCGCACTCGGCAGCGCAGCGTCCATGCCGTAGGCCATCAGTCCGCCCACGACCTCACCATTGGCAAGCAGGCTCTCGAGCGTCGTCCCCTCATCCGGCAGCAAAAAGCGCATCGACTGCCCGCCGCGGAAGCCGAGCTCCGCCACGGTGTAGTTCTCGCCGCGATAGTACGCGGCGCGGTCGTCCGTGCGGTGCATGAAGTCGACGGTCTGCTTCTCGCCGCTTGCCGCGGTGAACGTGTCCTTCTTCGTCGCATCCTTCCAGAATTCGTCGCGCCACTGGTCCTTAAAATAGAGCGTTGTCAAAAGGAGCATCACGGTCTCGGGCTTCGTCTGGATCTCGCCCGCCGCGTCCTGCAGAAGGTCCCCGGTGTTCTCGTTGATCCACTCGCCGATGGCCTTGTCCGTCTTCTGATCCCCCATCGGGGCGGAGAACGTCGAAGCAAGGTACTGCTCGGCGAGCACCTGCAGCGTTTCTTCGTTGTAAGGGAGATTCTCGTTCAGCCACACGGAACTGCCGAGCAGCGTCTTGCCCGTCGAGGTCTCGCCGTAGAGATTGCGCCAGACATAGTTGCCTGCAGCGCGCGGCGCATCGGTATTTTCAAGGCCTAAGAGCGACAAGAGCTGTGCGCGGCTGTCGCCGTCCGTCGTCTCGCTGAGCATCGCAAAGGCGAGATACAGGTTTGCGGGCGAGAGAACGGTGTTCTCCTCCGCCGAAAGCAGCGTGCCCATCTCCTGTGTGAAGTGCAGGAATGCCGCGGGGTAGCTCGTGCCCTTGCTGCGCAGCGCCTTGAGCGCATCGTAATAGGCATTGCTGCGCGCGTCCCAGTCCTCCCAGATCTTCTCCTGCGCCTTTTCATAGGCGTCCGCGCCCATCTTGTCATAGTCGATGGTGCTGAATGCCTCGTCAAGCTCACTCTCGTTCGGCATGGCGGGCAGCACGGGATAGTCCGCCGTCTTCACGGCGAGGTCCTGCAAATACTGCGCGGCAATGGGGTCTTTTTTCACATTGTCCTTCTCATTTTCATTTCGGATCGTCGTTCCGTTGTCTCCGCAGGCGGCGAAGGACAGGACCATCGCCGCGGCGAGCAGCAGCGTTAAGAATCGTTTCATGTCGGATGTACCTCCGTTTCGGGATTTGTTATATTAGACGGCGCGGATGGAAAAAAGTTCCCGTTTTGTCAAAAATAGCATGCCGCCCTTTTACGAAACGGGCGAATGTGGTATACTTTCAAAAATATTTTCTCTTTTGTGTAACGCAAACGGCAAAAAAGTTGTCTTTTCCCCATGATGGCAGACAACAGAAAGGAGCGAACCTATGGACGACCATGAGATCGTCGACCTCTACTGGCAGCGGGACGAGCACGCCATCGAAGCCACCGCCGCCAAATACGAAAGCTATTGCATGAAAATTTCGCAAAACATTTTATCTGACCGCGCCGACAGCGAGGAAAACGTAAACGACACGTACTTACACGCCTGGCAGGCCATGCCGCCGCAAAGGCCCGCGATCCTGTCTGCCTTTCTCGGCAAGATCGCGCGCAATCTGGCGCTGAACCGCTATAAGGCGAGGTCGGCGCAGAAGCGGCAGGGCGACGTCTTCGCGCTCTCGCTCGACGAGCTGGACGACTGCGCACCCGCCCTGTCCTCGCCCGACGACGAGGCCATGGCAGCAGAGCTCGGCCGCAGCATCAGCGCGTTTCTGCGCACGCAGAGCGAAGAGGTGCGCAGCATGTTCATCCTGCGCTACTTCTACTGCGAACCGGTCGAAGCGCTGGCCGCGCGCTTTCACTGCGGCGAGAGCCGCATCAAAACCACGCTCCTGCGCACGCGCAGAAAGCTCAAGGAGCATCTCATCAAGGAGGGATACTGTGAAGCATGAAGTTCTGACCCGCGCCATAGGCGAGCTCGACGATGAGCTCATCGCGGACGCCTACGCCTACAAGCCGCGCAAACGGTACGCCCTCCCGCGTTTTCTTGCCGCTGCGGCGTGCCTTGTGCTCGTGCTGGCCGCCGCCCTGGCGATGACGCGCGACACCTTACCGGCTGAGATCAAGGTCGAAGGCACAGCGCTCTCCTCAATCCCCATTCCCATCAGTCAGCCCGCAGCGATGGCGCTCGACGCGCGCGGCAGTCTGAGCGGCCCGCTCAGTCCGATGCTCACCATCGAGAGCAAATCGGGCGAGGCCGTGACCGTTACGGTGTCGGATGGCGTGCTGACCCAGCCTCTTTACTCGCTGCAGGAGGAGTTCACCTCCTACACCGTCTCCGGCAAGGTGCAGCTTTGCTGGACCATCGAAGAACCGGACACGGGTACGGTTTACACGCTCTCTCTCGACGGCGCACCCGCCGTCACGCTGCGCTACGACGAGGCCAACGGCTATTGGGCCGCCGCGCGGGCGTAAGCATCCCATTCCACATTACTATTGACAACACACAACATTTTGGAGGTAAATTCCCATGAAAAAGTTTCTCACCCTGCTGCTGGCCGCAGCGATGACTCTCTCCCTCGCCGCCTGCGGCAGCAAGACGGATGACAATAGCGGCAATAACAGCCAGCCCGCGAGCGCTCTCGAGCTGCTGAACGCCGTATGGGCCAACTACAGCGACGACGACAAGTTCCCTGCTGCCGGCGGCGACTTTGATGAGGCGAATATGACCGAGGACGCGCCCGGTAACTTCTCCGTCGAAGACGGAGACGCGCTTGACTACTCTCTCTCCTTCCCCGCCGCGGACGCAGGCAAGCTCTCCGACGCCGCGTCCCTCACCCACATGATGAACGCCAACACCTTCACCGCGGGCGCGTTCCATGTTGCGAGCTCTTCCGACGTTGACAGTGTCGTCTCCGACCTCAAGGACAACATCATGAACCGCCAGTGGATGTGCGGCTTTCCCGACAAGCTTGTCATCCTGACGCTCGGCGACTATGTCATCTCCTGCTACGGCGCGGAGGACCTTGTCGACCAGTTCAGCGAAAAAGTCACCGAGGCCTTTGCCGATGCGGCCGTCGTCTGCGACGAGGCCATCGCCTGATTTGATCTTCTGAAAGGCGGAGAAGTTTATGCTCTTTTCCAGCGTTCCCTTTCTCTTTTACTTTCTGCCTGCGGCGCTGCTGATCTACTTTGCAGCGCCGCGGCAGCTGAAAAACGCGGTGCTGCTGCTCGCAAGCCTCTTTTTCTATGCCTGGGGCGAGCCGAAATATATGCTGCTCATGCTCGTCTCCATCGTGCAGGGCTATGGTTTCGGCCTGCTGATTGAAAAGCACCGCGGGCAAAAGGCATCGAAGGTCTTTCTGACGCTCTCGATCCTTGTGAGCCTTGGGCTTCTCGGCTATTTTAAGTACGCGGACTTTTTTCTCTCCAGCGTCAACGCCGTCACAGGGCTTTCCCTGCCGCTTTTGAAGCTGAGCCTGCCCATCGGCATCAGCTTCTACACCTTTCAGGTATTGAGCTACGTCTTCGACGTCTACCGCGGCGAAACGGCGGCGCAGAGGAATTTCATCGACCTCGCTGCCTATGTTTCGCTCTTCCCCCAACTCATCGCGGGGCCGATCGTACGGTATTCCGACGTCGCCGCAGAGCTCAAAAGCCGCACGCACAGCGTCTCCGCCGCGGCGGAGGGCGTGTGCCGCTTTACGGTCGGCTTTGCCAAGAAAATTCTGCTCGCCAACCAGTTCGGCGCGCTCGCGAGCGCCTACAAGTCGACGCAGGACGCGAGCGTCCTCTTCGTCTGGCTCTACGCGCTCGCGTTTCTGCTCCAAGTCTATTTCGACTTTTCGGGCTACAGCGATATGGCCATCGGCCTCGGGCGGATGCTGGGCTTCCACTTCCCTGAAAACTTCAACTACCCCTATATTTCAGCGAGCATCACGGAGTTCTGGCGCAGGTGGCACATGTCGCTCGGCTCGTGGTTCCGCGACTATCTCTATATCCCCCTCGGCGGCAGCCGGAGGGGAAAGGCGCGTCAGCTTCTGAACATTCTCATTGTCTGGCTCGCAACGGGATTGTGGCACGGCGCGGCGTGGACCTTTGTCCTCTGGGGACTGTGGTTCGCCGTTTTGCTGCTGCTGGAAAAGACGGTGCTGCTGCCGGTGCTCGAAAAGCACCGCGTGCTCGGCCATGTGTACACGCTCTTTTTCGTCACGCTCGGCTTCGTGCTTTTCGACGCAGACAGCGCCGCGCAGGCGGTCTCGCGCATCAGCGCGATGCTCGGCGCAGGCGGACTGCCGCTGTCAAGCACGCAGGCGGTCTACTACCTTAAAAGCTATGGCCCGCTGCTCGTGCTCGGTATCCTCTGCGCAACACCGCTGCCGAAGATGATCGTCGCAAAGCTGCGCAAATCCAAAGGCGCAGCGACGGCGCTCGATGTGCTCGAGCCGCTCTGCGTGCTCATTCCCCTGCTGCTCGGCACGGCATTTTTAGTAGACGGGTCGTTCAACCCGTTCCTCTACTTCCGCTTTTAAGGAGGGCATCGCATGAATCGAAAAATAAAAGACGCCCTCACCCTCGGCATCGCGGCAGCGTTCGTGCTTATGTTCGCGCTGTGGAGCATTTGCAAGAGCGACGACGCCGTGTCGGAAAGCGAGCGCCGCCCGCTCAAGCAGTTCCCAACGCTGAACGTGGAAGAAGTGCTCTCCGGACGCTTCCAGTCGAATTTTGAGAGCTACACGCTCGACCAGTTCCCGCTGCGCGACGAGCTCCGCACGCTCAAGGCCCTGTCCGTCCGCGATTTATTTGGCGAGAAGGACAACAACGGCATCTACGTCGCGGACGGCTACGCCGCGAAGCTCGACGACACGATCCACGAGGATTCGCTCGACCACGCGGCCGACCGCTTCCGCTACGTGTACGAAACGTATCTCAAAGATACGGGCGTAAACGTCTACCTCTCCGTCATCCCCGACAAGAATTACTTTTTGGCCGCCGAAAACGGCTATCCCGTGATGGATTACGAGAAGTTCTTTGCGCTCATGCGCCAAAAGGTCGATTTTGCGGACTATATCGACCTGACGGGCACGCTGTCGCTCTCATCCTATTACCGCACCGACCTCCACTGGCGGCAGGAAATGCTTGCCCCCACGGCCAAGGCGCTGGCAGATGCGATGGGCGTCTCACTCACCGTGGACTTTACCGAGGTCACGCTCGATACGCCGTTTTACGGTGTGTACCGCGGGCAGTCGGCACTGCCAATGGAGCCCGACAGGCTCGCCTACCTCACAAACGATATCATTGGTAGCTGCCGCGTGTACGACTATGAAAGCGGCGCCTATCTCCCTGTCTACACGCTCGAAAAGGCAGACGGCAGCGACCCGTATGAAATTTTCCTCTCGGGACCCAAGTCGCTGCTGCGCATTGAGAACCCGAACGCGCAGGCGGAGCGAAAACTCCTTGTCTTCCGCGATTCGTTCGCCGCGAGTTTGCTTCCGCTGCTTGCGGAGGGATACAGCGAGATCACGCTTGCCGACATCCGCTACCTCTCCCCCTCAATGCTTGGAAAATTCATCGACTTTACCGCGCAGGACGTGCTGTTTCTTTACAGCACGAGCGTGCTGAACGACAGCGCCACGATCAAGTGATGCAAAACGGGACGCAAGCGCCGTGACCGGCGTTCACGTCCCGTTTTCTTTTTTGTCCGCAAAATTTTTTCACAGCAGATCAGAAAAACAAAACGCCCGCCCCTGCCGTTTCCGGCAAGGGCGGGTTCAGGTTAAATATAGCACAGCCGTTTTCTTCATGCAAGAAAAAGTTGCCGCACTTTCATAATTTCGTTCACACCGCACATCCCGTCCCACTAAAGTGAGGGGAAAGTTGGAAAAACAAAGTATTGACGCTGCTTGCCCCGATGAAGTATCATTACTTATCAAATTTTTTATTTCGAAACAGGAGGTCTGGATCATGAGTGAAGCGACTCGCATTCCCGAGCTTTTTGGCTCTCTGGTGTTCAATGAACGCACAATGGAGCAGTATGTGCCGCAGAGCGCCATGGACGTTTGGCGCGGCTGCTTAAAGAGCGGGCAGCCTCTTCCCCTTTCCGCGGCAAATGAGATCGCCGACGCGATGAAGACCTGGGCGCTGGAGCATGGCGCAACGCATTTCACGCACTGGTTCCAGCCCTTGAGCGGCGTGACGGCGGAAAAGCACGACAGCTTTATCAACAACGCCGGCGGCGGCCGCGTGATGATGGACTTTTCCGGCAAGGAGCTGGTGCGCGGCGAGCCCGACGCGTCCTCCTTCCCCAACGGCGGCCTGCGCGCCACGTTTGAAGCCCGCGGCTACAGCGCTTGGGACCCCACGGCGTTTGCCTTCATCAAAGACGGCAGCCTCTGCATCCCGACGGTGTTCTGCTCTTACAGCGGTCAGGCGCTCGACAAAAAGACGCCGCTGCTGCGCTCCATCTCCGCAGTCAACCGTGCGGCGCTGCGCGTGCTCAAGCTCTTCGGCGATGACGCCGAAAAGGTCACGCCGCAGATCGGCGCAGAGCAGGAATACTTCCTCATCGACCGCGAGCTGTACTTAAAGCGCATGGACCTGCGTCTGTGCGGTCGCACCCTCTTCGGCGCCAAGCCCCCCAAGGGTCAGGAGCTCGATGACCACTACTTCGGTGCGTTTCGTCCCCGCGTGGGTGCTTACATGCAGGAGCTCGATGAGGAGCTGTGGAAGCTCGGTGTGCTCTCCAAGACCAAGCACAACGAGGTCGCGCCCGGCCAGCACGAGATGGCTCCCATCTACATCGACGCCAACACCGCGAGCGACCAGAACCAGCTCGTCATGGAGACGATGAAAAAGGTCGCCGAGCGTCATGGCCTTGTGTGCCTGCTGCACGAAAAGCCCTTTGCGGGCGTGAACGGCTCGGGCAAGCACATCAACTGGTCGCTTGCCACCGACACGGGCAAGAACCTCTTCTCCCCCGGCAAGACGCCCAGCCAGAACGCCGTGTTCCTGCTGGTCCTCGCCGCGTTCATCAAGGGCGTGGATGAGTATCAGGAGCTGCTGCGCTGCTCCGTCGCCTTCGCGGGCAACGACCACCGCCTCGGCGCGCAGGAAGCGCCTCCGGCCATCATCTCTGTCTTCCTCGGCACCGAGCTTGAGGGCATCATCGACGCCATCGTCGACGAAAACGACTACACCGCGCCCGAGCACAAGTCGCTGCGCATCGGCGTAGACGTGCTGCCCTCCATCCCGCAGGATACGACCGACCGTAACCGCACCTCGCCGCTCGCCTTCACGGGCAACAAGTTCGAGTTCCGCATGCCCGGCTCTTCGCAGTCCATCGCGGGCCCGACCACGATCCTCAACGCCATCATGGCCGACGAGCTCGATGAGTTTTACGCACAGCTCAAGGATGCGCCGGACTTCACCGCCGCGCTCCACAAGCTGATCCGCGACACGTTCTCCGCCCACCGCCGCATCATCTTCAACGGCAACGGCTATGAAGAGGCCTGGATCAAGGAAGCCGAAAAGCGCGGCCTTGCCAACCTGCACAACACCGCCGAGGCGCTGCCGACCTACATCATGCCCAAGAACATTGAGCTGCTGACGCGCCAGGGCGTTTACACCAAGGAAGAAATCTACTCCCGCCACGAAGTTCATATCGAGAAGTACTGCAAGGTCATCCGCATCGAGGCCGCGACGCTCGTGGACATGGTCCAGCACGGCATCCTCAACGCCGCTTCCGAGTACGAAGCCGCGCTGTGCGGCACCATCGCCGCCAAGCACGCCGCCGCACCGGAGCTGACCTGTCACGTCGAATCCTCGCTCGCCAACGCCATCGGCTCGCTCAACGAGCAGCTGCTCGAAGAGACCATCGGCCTCAAGACGGCGCTCGAGACCGTCTCCGACGACGCAGAGCCCGAAACGCTCCTGCACTACTACCACGACGAGGTCGAAAAGCGCACGAACGACGTGCGCAAGACCGTCGACAAGCTGGAAGTGCTGACCGCGTCCAAGTATTGGCCGTATCCGACGTTCTGCGAGCTGCTCTTCTCCGTGTAAAAGTCAAAAAGGACGCTCGAGAGAGCGTCCTTTTTGAGTGGGGATTACGCTCCGCTTCGTGCCGTGCCGCCTGCAGGGCGGCAATCATAGTTGTGTTACTATGGCAGTTTCATTTTTCTTTGACAGGGGAGGAAGAAAATCTATGAAGTACATTTTTGTCACCGGCGGCGTGGTGTCGGGGCTTGGCAAGGGCATCTGCGCGGCGTCGCTCGGGCGGCTCTTAAAGCAGTGCGGACTGAAGGTCAAAAACCAGAAGTTTGACCCGTATCTCAACGTCGACCCCGGCACGATGAGCCCGTATCAGCACGGCGAGGTCTTCGTCACGGACGACGGCGCGGAGACCGACCTGGACCTCGGCCACTACGAACGCTTTGTCGACGAGGCGCTGGACGAGAAATCCTCCGTGTCCTCGGGCAAAATCTTCTGGAGCGTGCTCAACCGCGAGCGTCAGGGCGGCTATCTTGGCGGCACGGTGCAGATCATCCCGCATGTGACCGATGAGATCAAGCGCCGCATTTACGACATGGACGACGGCAAAACCGACGTTGCCATCTCCGAGATCGGCGGTACGGTCGGCGATATCGAGAGCCAGCCGTTTTTGGAGGCCATCCGTCAAGTCGCGGCCGAGCGCGGGCGCGAAAATGTGCTCTTTATCCACGTGCCGCTCATCGTGACCATTCCCGGCAGTGGCGAGCTCAAGAGCAAGCCCACGCAGCACTCGGTCAAGGAGCTCTTAAGCGAGGGCATCCAGCCGGACGTTCTCGTCGTGCGCACGGATGAGCCCATCACAGACGACATCCGCCGCAAGATTGCGCTCTTCTGCAACGTGGAGCCCGACTGCGTCATCCAGAACGCAACGGCGTCCACGCTCTACGAGGTGCCGTTGCTGCTTGAGCACGAGGGCCTTTGCCGCGTGGTGTGCCGCAAGCTGCACCTTGACTGCGGTGAACCTGACATGACCGAGTGGCGCGCGCTGGTCGACAAGATCCACGGCGTGCACCGTCATGTGCGCATCGCGCTCGTCGGCAAATACGTCGGCCTGCACGACGCCTATTTGAGCGTCGTTGAGTCGCTCTTCCACGCGGGCACGGCCTGCGACGCGAGCGTCGAAATTCAATGGGTCGACTCCGAAACGCTGACGAGTGACAACATCGCGCAGAAGCTCTGCGGGTGCAGCGGCATCTTAGTCCCCGGCGGCTTTGGCGACCGCGGCATCGAGGGCATGATCTTAGCCGCGCAGTACGCGCGCGAGCGCGGCATCCCGTACCTCGGCATCTGCCTCGGCATGCAGATCGCAGTCATCGAATTTGCGCGCCATGTGCTCTCATGGGACGACGCGACGAGCGCGGAGTTCTCCTCCACGACGGCGCATCCCGTCATCGCGCTCATGCCCGAGCAGGTCGGCGTGACGGCCAAGGGCGGCACGATGCGCCTTGGCAAGTACCCCTGCGTGCTCGAAGAGGGCTCGCTCTCCCGCGCGCTCTACGACGCGCCCGAGATCTGGGAGCGCCACCGCCACCGCTACGAGTTCAACAACGACTTCCGCGACGACTTCACGGACGCCGGCATGCGCCTCGCCGGTCTCTCCCCCGACGGCACGCTCGTCGAGATCGTCGAATCGAAGAGCCACCCCTGGTTCGTCGGCGCGCAGTTCCACCCCGAATTCAAGAGCCGCCCCAACAAGCCGCATCCCCTGTTCCGCGGCTTTGTCGCGGCCTCCCTCGATCGCGCGGTCCATTGACCGCGCGACCTTTTTATTTTTACAATACCGCTGGAAAAATGGGAAAAGCTATGATATGATGCTTTTACCATATTATTGGATACGGCAGGAGAATTTCAATATGAACCATCAGACCATCATCGTACTGGACTTTGGCGGCCAGTACAACCAGCTCATCGCGCGCCGCGTGCGCGAATGCGGCGTTTACTGCGAGGTCAAGCCCTACACGACGCCGCTTGCAGACCTTCTCGCGATGAAGCCCATCGGCTTCATCTTCACCGGCGGCCCGAACAGCGTGTATCTCGAGGACGCGCCGCACGTCGATCCCGCGCTCTTTGACGCGGGCGTGCCCGTGCTCGGCATCTGCTACGGCTGCCAGCTCATCGCGCACCACCTCGGCGGCAAGGTCGTCGCCGCAAACGACGCCACCGCGCGCGAATACGGCAAGACCGAGACGTTTTTTGACACGAACTGCAAGCTCTTCAAGGGTCTTCCCGAAAAGAGCGTGACGTGGATGAGTCACGGCGACTACATGGAAAAGGTCCCCGAGGGCTTCTCTCTCGTCGCGCACTCCGACGCCTGCCCGAACGTCGCCATCTGCGACGAAACGCGCGGGTTCTACGGCGTGCAGTACCATCCCGAGGTCAACCACACGGAGTTCGGCACCGCGATGATCCGCAACTTCCTCTACGAGGTCTGCGGCGCGACAGGCGACTGGACGATGGGCGACTATAAAAATACTGCCATCGCCGCCGTGCGCGAAAAGGTCGGCTCCGGCCGCGTGCTGCTGGCGCTCTCCGGCGGCGTGGACTCGTCCGTCGTGGCGGCGCTGCTGGCCGAGGCCGTCGGCCCCCAGCTCACCTGCGTTTTTGTCGACCACGGCCTCATGCGCCTCAACGAGGGCGACGAGGTCGAGGCGGCGTTCAAGAAGTGGGACATCAACTTTGTCCGCGTGAACGCCGAGGGCCGCTTCCTCTCGAAGCTCGCTGGCATCTCCGATCCCGAGCGCAAGCGCAAGATCATCGGCGAAGAGTTCATCCGCGTGTTCGAGGAAGAGTCGAAGAAGATCGGCGCGGTCGACTTTCTCGCTCAGGGCACGATCTACCCCGACGTCATCGAATCCGGCCTTGGCAATGCCGCAGTCATCAAGAGCCACCACAATGTCGGCGGTCTTCCCGACTATGTCGATTTCAAGGAGATCATCGAGCCGCTGCGCCTGCTCTTTAAGGACGAAGTGCGTCAACTTGGCCGCGAGCTGGGGCTTCCCGAATACCTCGTCTCCCGCCAGCCGTTCCCCGGCCCGGGCCTTGCCATCCGCATCATGGGCGAGATCACGAAGGAAAAGGCCGACACCCTGCGCCTTGCCGACGCGATCTACCGCGAGGAGCTGGAAAAGGCCGGCGAAAACAAGAAGATGAACCAGTATTTCGCCGTCCTGACTGACACGCGCACCGTCGGCGTCATGGGTGATGGCCGCAGCTACGACCGCGTGCTTGCGCTGCGCGCTGTGACGACCGAGGACTTCATGACCGCCGACTGGGCCCGCATCCCCTACGAGCTGCTCGACAAGATCAGCGGCCGCATCGTCAACGAGGTCAAGGGCATCAACAGAATTGTCTACGACATCACCAGCAAGCCCCCCGCAACGGTGGAGTGGGAATAATACCCGAAAGGCCAAAAAGTCTTGAAAATGCTGGACTTTTGCGTTACGAAATTGCCTCGTGACAACAAAATGACAACATTTTAGATTATCCAAGAATAAAGAGCTATCTGATTTCTGTTAGAGAAGTCAGATAGCTCTTTTTGTTTTATTACATTGCACAATTCTCTTTTTATTTGATAATCTTCACCGCAAATCCGTCTATACCATTCTATATTGGTAGAATTTGCTTTGAAATTGCAGTGCATCCTTAGCTTACTTGCCTTTATTGCGCAAACTGTCGAGAGCTTCTCGTGTACGTTGCACTTCAATTTCGGGGTATGTATACCGCCAATGGTCGTATTCCTCTTTGCTGATTTCACCGTTGCGGTACTTCTCTGCTTCTTTCTGCCAAGCAGTAAAACGCTCAAGCAAAGAAATGTAAGATGTTCCTCTGTTTTTATCAAGACGGATACAAACCTCATCATCGAGCTTGTCAATCTTCATTCCATAAATATCCTCTAACGCAAAGAGCGTGTGCATCAGACCAAGATAGCTGTCGATGTCTGGCACGGACAGCGCCAGCGGCGATACCCCCAGCGCACCGGCAAGGTTCTCCGTCAGTTCTGCCTTGGGCGTTCTGCTGCCGGATTCATACTGCGCCATACGGATGTCGGCAGTCTTTTCCGGGAAGCCGACCGCCTGCCCCAAGTATTTTTGCGTCATTCCCCGCAAATTGCGGAAGAACCGAATTCTCTCACCGATTGCCATAGCACAACACTCCTTTATGTACTGCACAATTAACATAGCATATAGATTTAAGCCATGTCAATACAACAATAGCAAAAAAGTTAAATATTTTTCCGCAAGCCACTTGACGATAGCAAATTCGCTTAGTATAATAATTAAGCAAATAACGTTAAGTTGTTCGCTGACGGCAGAATAACTGTTGTGCGTCACGGTAATGGCGTAACCGATCGCGCAAATCGGAATGCGGCCAGAAAGTTCTCCGACGCGAAATAAGAGAACTATATGCAGATGAAAGGGGTGATGAAATGGAAAATACGAGCTTTATGAGAGTAGAGGAAGTAGCGCAGGAATTGGGCGTTTCAAAATCCTATGCCTACAAGATCGTGCAAAAGCTGAATGAAGAACTGAAAAACAAAGGTTTTCTCACGATTTCGGGACGAGTCAATAAACAGTATTTTATGGAACGCACCTGTTACGGTGCTGTTCAGAGAGAGAGGTAAAAATGTCAGTTTACAAAGATACCAAGAGTAACACTTGGAAGGTCTACTACCGCTTCACGGATTGGCAGGGCAAGGTACGCCAATCTACAAAGCGTGGCTTTCCCACAAAACGAGAGGCGCTTGCTTGGGAGCGGGAACAGCTCCACAAGGTGGAAGCCGATCTGGATATGACCTTTGAGAGCTTTATCGACACCTACACAGCCGATATGAAGAACCGGCTGAAGGAGAACACTTGGCACACGAAAGAGCATATCATCCGCACCAAGCTACTTCCATACTTCGCCAAGCGGAAAATGAACTCGATCCAGCCCAAAGACATTATCGCTTGGCAAAATGAGATGATCAAATGTCGGGATAAGAGAGGCGAGGCGTATTCGCCGGTGTATCTCAAAACCCTGCACAATCAGCTCAGTGCTATTTTCAATCACGCTGTGAAATTCTATGGGCTGAAAGACAATCCAGCCGCCAAGGTCGGCAATATGGGAAAGGCCAAGGCAAGAGAGATGCTTTTCTGGATGCAGGAGGAATACAAGAAATTCTCCGAAGAAATGATGGACAAGCCTATTTCTTTCTACGCTTTTGAAATGCTGTATTGGTGCGGTATCCGTGAGGGAGAGCTGCTGGCGCTGACCCCGGCAGATTTCGATTTTGAACGGCAGACGGTCACGATCAACAAATCTTATCAGCGCATCGGCGGTCGGGACATCATCACTGATCCGAAAACGCCGAAAAGCAACCGGACAATCAAGATGCCGGAGTTCCTCTGTGAAGAAATGCGGGACTATATAAAACAGCTCTACCGAATCGGCAAAAATGACCGGCTGTTTGAAGTTACGAAAAGCTATCTGCATCACGAAATGGACAGAGGTGCCAAGGCCGCAGGTGTCAAGAGGATCAGAATACACGATTTGAGACACAGCCATATTTCGCTTCTGATTGAAATGGGATATTCGGCGGTAGCGATTGCCGACCGGGTGGGACACGAAAGCATCAATATCACCTACAACTATGCTCACCTGTTCCTCTCCACGCAAAGCGATATGGCCGACAAACTCAATCAGTTCAGAAAGGACGGTACAGATAATGTCACTAAAGAACAGGGACGAGCATAATCGCTGGCGCAATAAGACGGTCGCCTTCCGGGTATCGCCAGAGGAGGATGCTCAAATCGAACGCTATGTGCAGCTCTCCGGGCTGACGAAGCAGGACTATATCACCCGGCGGCTTACCCACAAGGATGTAGTGGTGCAGGGCAATCCCAGAGTGTTCAAGGCGTTGCGGAATCAGCTTGCCACCGTGCTGGGCGAGCTGCGGCGCATCGAAGCCGGCAGCGCCGTCAATGGCGATCTGCTTGACCTAATTGAAATGATCGCCGACATTCTCGGCGGAATGAAGGAGGAATTTGAATGAACAAAGAAAAAGAGATGACCGCTCCCGTTGTATCTGTTGGCGCAGATACGGAGCAGTCATCCCAAACCTTTACTGACAATAGTTTAACCGATTTTGACCCAAATTTCAAGGGGTATGACGACGATTTATACCGAGAAATTAAAAGAAGGATGGCTCCGGACTATCTGGAAACGGTGTCTATGACCACCCTCTATGACACCGACTTTGAGGGTCAGGAGCCTCTGATCGACGGCCTGCTGTACCGGGGAGCCTATCTGCTGGCAGGCTCCCCGAAGATTGGAAAGAGTTTCCTGATGGCCCAGCTTGCCTATCAGGTCAGCACCGGAACTCCCCTGTGGGGCTATAAGGTGCGAAAAACGGGCGTTCTCTACTTTGCTCTGGAGGATAACTATGCCCGCTTACAGCGGAGACTATTCCGAATGTTCGGTGCTGAGGCTGCGGAAAATCTGTATTTTTCCACCCATTGCAAAACCGCCAACGGTGGTCTGGAGGATCAGATTCGCAGCTTTATGCAGGAGCATCCCAACACCGGTCTGATTATCATCGACACCCTGAAGCGGGTGCGTGAGGTCGGCGGAGCGGATTTCAGCTACAGCAGTGACTACGATATCGTGTCCCGGCTGAAGACTGTTGCCGACAGCTATAAGGTAACGATGATAATCGTCCACCACACCCGCAAGTTGGAAGCGGATGACAAATTCGATATGATCGCCGGAACCAACGGCCTGTTGGGTGCAGCGGATGGTGGCTTTGTTCTCAGCAAGGAAAAACGCACCTCCAATGCGGCGGTACTGGATGTCACCGGCAGAGATCAGGAGGATCAGCGGCTGCACCTTACCAAGAATCCCGAAACACTGGTATGGGAGCTGGAAAGCGTTGAAACGGAGCTTTGGCAGGAGCCGCCGGATCCGTTTCTGGAAAACATCGCAGCATTTCTTTCTTCGGCGGGTGAACGATGGGAAGGCACTGCCTCTGAGCTGTGCAGCCTGCTGAAGCTGGACTGCAAGCCCAATGTGCTGTCCCTTCGGCTGAGCATCGGCTCTGTGCGGCTGCTGCGAGATCACGACATTCACTACAAGGCAAGCCGCAATCACGGTGGACGCAAAATCTCCCTGTGGAGGGAGATGGAGTCGGACGGCGTGTCAAAGGGTGACGACCGTGACGATCTTTTGGTGGGCGGTGGCGTGGTCTAAAACATCGTCACTACCGTCACGGTTTGTCACGCTTTGAAGTTTCGGCGGGGTGCAGGGAGGCCTTTTCAAAGGTCTGCCCTGCTGGGGAGCAGCCCGCAGGCTGCCGGGGCAAAGTCCCGGTACAGGGTTGGTGCTCGATGCACCGGCTCTGTACCATCCCCCTCGGGAGAGCGCAAACAGCATCTTTTGATGGCCGCAGACTGTCAAAAGTGCTTTTGCGTTACTCTTGACAAGAGTAACAGAACCCCGGCTGCGGCCGGTGGGGGAAAGGAAGTGAGATTTTATGAAGAGAACGATTAGCGCAGAGGTGGGTAAAGGCTCTGTCAACCACAACAGCCGCAAATTTCGGGCAGAAAATGTAGACGGAAGCCGCACCGATCGGAATATCGACTATTGCAACGAGCGCATTCAGACTGTGTACCATCAGCTTTTTGATGACGCCCTGAAACGCTACAATGAGAAACAGCCCCGTGCAGACAGGCGCATTCCAAACTACTATGAAAAAATCCGTTCCGGCAATCAGGAAAAGCCCTTTCACGAGATCATTCTGCAAATTGGGAACAGGGAGGATATGAGCGCCACCGGCGAGTATGCGGAGCTGGCACGAACCGTGTTGGATGAATACTATCAAGGCTTTCAGGGGCGCAATCCAAACCTCCGGGTGTTCTCGGCGCATCTCCATATGGACGAGGCCACGCCACACATTCATATTGACTTTGTGCCCTTCACCACCGGGAGCAAGCGAGGGCTTGATACCCGTGTATCGCTGAAACAGGCGCTGGCAGCGCAGGGCTTCAAGGGCGGCACACGGGGTGCTACCGAGTGGGCGCAGTGGGTACAGTCCGAAAAAAAAACAGCTTGCCGCCGTGATGGAGCGGTATGACATTCAGTGGGAGCAGAAAGGCACCCACGAAAAGCACCTCTCCGTCTTGGATTACAAGAAGCAGGAACGGGAGAAAGAGATTGCGGCACTGGACACCACACTGGCCGAAAAGCAGGACGCGTTGGAAACGGTGCAGAGTCGAATTGAGAACTTCGATCAGGGGGCACATTCCATTGAGCGGTTGGAGCAGCGAATTGAGTCGGATGCAGAGTTTCAGCTTCCCGATCCGCCCACTTTGATGACAGCCAAGACCTATAAGCAGCGATTCGTTGACCCGTTGATTAAAAAGCTGAAAGAAATCATCCGGGAGATGTTCTGTCGCTATTACAAGGCGCTGGACAGCTACCACCGGCTGAACACCACCAACGGTCGGCTGTATCGGGAGAACGAGCATCTGAGCACCGCCAATGACCGGCTCAAGGGAGGAAATGATGCCCTGCGTTCGGAGCTGAAGGATTTTCGTTTCCTACGGAAGGTTCTTGGCAGCTGGCAGATTGACAATCTGATTGCACAGGCAAAAGATATGGAGCAGCAGCGTAAGCAAAATCAGCGCGCAAGGCGCAGAAATACACAATATGAAAGGTAGGAACAGACAATGGCAAAGACGATTTTTGAGGAAATGGGCGGCACTTACACTCGGGTCGGGGATTATCTTCTCCCTGATTTGAAGCTGCCCGAAGAAGAGCAGCAGCCCATCGGCGTGTGGGGACAGTGCCACCGGCGCTATCTGAAGGAGCATCGCCGGGCAACCTATGCCACCCTGCTCACCAGCGGCAGGCTGAACAGCTACCTTGCCGACATTGACCGTCAGGCGGAGGAACTATTCTCTCGGCTGGTAAAGCAGATGGCTGGGGCGGAAGGTGTCACAGAGCAACTCAAGGCAGACAACCAAATGGAGTGGGTCGGCGGGATGAATAATATCCGTAATCGGGCTATGGAGATTGTAAATAGTGAGCTAATTTATAGGGTATAAGCGCAACAGCGGCAGGGGGAAATCCCTGCCGCTGGTTTTATTGGTTTTGTATATCATCTGTAATTTTGATTTCTCCGGATACTATCTCTGGTGAATTCTTGGATGTAATCGTGTATGGTATACCATCGAAAAGGTCTTTGACAAAAATAACTGAAGGGAATGCGATTATTGTATTATGCTTAATATAATCATATTTTAATTTTACAATATACTTTTCCCCCTCATCAAAGCACGAATAACAAAATACATCAGCAAGTTCACTCTCAAAATCATTACTGTAATCTGGAGTATGTCCAGGGAAGATGGAAGGCATAGAAACACGAGGAGAAAATCTTCTGTTTGTCACAATGGAGGAGTCGTAATCCGAATACATTGATGTACTGCATATACCAAATATCTCGCTCATATTACAGTCGTTCAGAAGATAACCCATCTCATCGTTGTTCAGCTTTGGGAATTCGCATATAGGCAGTAAGCTGCCTTTTGGTATAGTGAGAGATATTTCTATATCTTCACCAACATCTGTCCCGCCATTCTGGAGAGCAAGCTTTAGACACCTCTTCTCAGCAAAAGCGCATTCTATAGGTGCCCATTCTAATGCTTTTGAAATTGTCTCCAAAAGCTCCTGGATTGTGTCATACTTGTCCTCTTCTGCCTTCGTTCCTGTAATTGAAGCTCCATCCATTATACTTGGTGTCATAGTACTCTGCGATAGATTACCGAGAACAAAAAAGTCTTCGGCAATATTGATGCCTAATTGATCAGCTACGGAGCATATGATTTTCTGCTCGCTTTCACTGATTTCTACTGGTTTATTAAGCGCTAATGTGCATTTTGCTATTTTCTCTGGCATTTCAATACTCTTTTCTAATTTTCGTGCTGAGATATCGTCAAAAAGAGCTCGGATTTTCTCCAAATACCTACTCCTTGTCATTTTGGTGTTCGGAACAAATCTGATAAAAGGTGCGTTATCGCTGATATGTTGGCTTTGATCTATACCTACAATCTTTAATTCAGAATGACGCTCCCCCTTAACTTCTGCCACTCTTTTTTCACTTAAAAAATACTGAGATAAATGAGCAAAAAATAGCTTCTCGACTTCATCGTCCGATGAATATGTAAAGTAAATCCCTCGATCTTTGTACTTATCACGAAATGCCTGAACCTTCTTATAGCTTTCCTCATTCAGTTGAGATGGAGAAAGCGGCTTGTCCGAGAAATACATAAATACCTGTTTGCCGGAAGAGAGCATAATTTCTACTTCTTCCTCTGTGCCAGAGCCGTATTCATCGGTGGGTGTCCCAAAGCGCGTCCACAAAACGGCAACTGCAGCATCACAATCATTTACGAATTGCTCATTTAGCAGCGCTTGCGGTTTTCCACCTGACTGTGCATAGGAGTTTTTACGCCAATGCTTTGTCCGAATGCTTATTCCCAAAGCATCAGAAAACTGAGTATTAAACTGCAATACAGCATCCTCGATAACGGAAATCTCACTTGTGATGTCTCCAGGGCACGAAATGAGAAGATCATATTGAACTACATTTCTAGGCATATATTCACCTCATGTGTATGTTGAAACAAAAAAACACCCTGAGCGATTAATAAGATGCACACAATTATACCAACACAATATGGCTCGGACGTTTTTGTGGGTCTTGATAATCGACACGATTTTCTTTTATCATCTGCTTAACAACTGCATTCATGGTGGGCGCTCCATGCTTTAGGTTATTAACATATGATTACTTCCTATTAGGAACACTGTAAATACAAGGCTTTTCGGAGCCT